>Ga0315909_10000143_pt1 | contig 93061 bp, 136 predicted proteins | sample LakEriMetagenome_11_FD_203527 | JGI IMG/M metagenome (GOLD analysis project Ga0315909, IMG submission 203527) | Freshwater fungal communities from buoy surface, Lake Erie, Ohio, United States - Buoy 2 MA125 | ecosystem: Environmental > Aquatic > Freshwater > Lake | place: USA: Lake Erie, Ohio...
CAAAAGGGTCCTGATGGGGCTCTGATTCTGCACATCGTGCGTAAGCGTGAAGGCAAAGAGAAGTAACCGGCTTACTGCATCATCGACAAAGGTCATCTATCTACCCGATAGGTGACCTTTTTTTTTGTCTCAACGGCATAACCCCCCGGAGGTTCTCATGCGCTATGTTGGCGGATTCGTCGATAGGGACTATACGACGCTCGTTTACAGGACTGCGGACGGCGTTCGGAGAGGGAGGCAGTTTCCGGTTGAGTGGGTGACGTATTTCAAGCTCTCGCAACTAGGGCAATACCGAAACGATATTGAGCGCTCTACGGCGGTACTTGGCGCGCGTGTGGAAAACGATGAGTGGTTGCGGGTTAGGTGGGCAACAAGGGATGCCCGCTATGCCGTGACAGCAACAACTGACCGCCAAGGGAACGACATACCGAATTGGTTTCGCATGAGGGGCATTGTTCCGTATGAGAATGATGTGAGTCCCGTACGTAGGTTCTTTTCGGATAACAACGCAGAGACGGAACCGTGGCCGAGAGTCGCATATCTGGATATCGAAACTGACTCACGTTTACCGTTCTCTAAGCGTGAGCAGATGCGGGTGTTGTGTTGGACGGTAGTGGCGGGGTGTGATTGTCCTGAGAAGAACATCCAAGAGGGGGACGTGATATTCGAGGGATTGGAAGAGTTCACAGATGAGTCTGAGAAGGAGTTGCTAGATAAGCTGTGGACTGCACTGGAACCGTTTGATGTGGTGGCGGCATGGTATGGGGACGGGTTTGACTTTCCGGTCATCAGGGCACGCACCCTGAAGGTTGGATTGTCGATTCAGTTTGAGTATTGGCGGTTCGTGGATCATCTGCGCGTGTATGAGCTTCTCAATAAGAACGTTGCGGAGACTGGAGATGAGAAGTCTTCGCTTGCCCTGAATAGCGTGTGTCAGGCTGTGTTGGGTAAAGGTAAGCACGACTTCGATGCAAGTAAGACGTATCAGGCTTGGGAATCCGGTGGAGCAGAGCGTGAGCGGATGTTCGCTTATTGCCGTCAAGATACTAAGCTGTTGAAGGAGTTAGAGGATAAGACCGGATACCTGAAGACGTTCGGTACTATGTGTGCGGCGTGCAGGCTGTTCATGGAAACCTATTCACTGAAGTCTTCAATTCAGATGGATGGGTTCATGCTCCGGTTGGGTCGTGAGAGTAACTACCACTTCCCCTCAACGTTTGGATTCACGCCGTTGAACGAACTTACGTATAAGGGTGCATGGGTGATGAGCCCTAAACTGCACGGCATAATTCCCAACGTCCATGTGGCAGACTTTAGTTCACTGTACCCGAGCATCATGATTAGTTGGAATATGAGCCCGGAGACTGTGAACCATGAAGCTCCAATCAACGGCCCAATACCCCCGAATTCATGTAGGGCGCCAGGGACCGGAGTGGTGTTTAGGACCGACGTAGAAGGGTTGTTGCCTAAGGCGCTGAACGTGTTGTTGGGTATGCGTAAGGAGTGGGCCGATAAGAAGTCACAATGCGTCCCAGGTACGCCTGAGTTTCAGGCAGCCGACCGTTGGAGCATGGCCTATAAGGTATTGGCAAATTCGTTCTACGGTGTAGTGGGGAGTACCAATAGTCGATACCATGACCGTCGCATCGCTGAGTCTGTTACACAGACAGGCGCATGGTTGAATCAGACTACGGTGTTCGAGGCTGAGAAGGTTGGGATTATGGCCTTCTACGGTGATACGGATTCGTTTTTTGCCAATCAGGTAAGTAAGGATAGGTTCGCGAACTTCGTGGAGTGGTGCAATGTTGAGTTGTACCCAAGACTACTCAAAGAACGAGGGTGCACAATCAATAGAGTGAAGTTGGCGTATGAGAAGGAATTCGCAGCCCTAATCCTCCTTGCAGCTAAGAAGTATTTTGGGTTCTATCAGCACTATAAGGGGAAGCCTGCTACGGCTAAGTCCAAACCTGAAGTGAAGGGGATGGAGTATCGGAGGGGGGATTCAATTGCTATTGCACGTGAGATGCAGGGGCGCGTGATTGACATCTTCCATAAGGGAGTACAGTACGACGACAACGGCAACGTGAAGGGGTTCGTTGCCCCTGAACCAACTGACGTGTTGCCAATTCTGGAAGAGTACCGGGATAGGACGTTGAGTGGAAACCTTGATCTGAACGACATTGTGTTGGCTCAGTCATTGACTCAGCCCATATCCGAATATAAGGCGAAGACGCCGCCAGCCCATATCCGGGTTGCGATGATGTTGCGGGAGCGCGGTAAGGACGTTAGTCCGGGCACCCGTATTCGATATGTCGTAATCGACGGGTCGAAGTCTCCGAAGGTTGTGATTCCAGCGGAAGACTGGACTGGTGAATATGACTGCTATGCGGTTTGGGAAGATAGGTTGTTTCCGCCGACCGGGAGAGTGTTGGAGGTAGCGTTCCCTAACCATAACTGGAAGCCGTGGTTTAGGGTACGGCCAAAGAAGCGACGGGGAGCTACCGCCAAGGAGCAGCCAAGCCTACCGTTGCACAACCCCAAGGCAACGCCACCCAAGCCCGTTATGGTGCCACCCAAGCCCGTAGCACCGCCACCTATGCGCCCCACCCCCCTAACCGTGCGCATCAACGCCACAACCCCTGATAGCAGGCAAGTAAGACGCGCAATCCTATCGCTCAAACCTCTCATTGAATCGTGCGAGCCGGGTGACACCAAAGTCATCATTGAGGTATCGACTGGTGATGCGATTATGACGTTGTTGGTGACCAATCCCATAACGCCAACCGCCCAATTGATTGCAATCTTGAAGAAGAAAGGATGGTTACATGCGTCGTAAAGTCGAGACCACTACGGTGAAGTTACCCGAACAGATAAGTAGGATTGGGCGGGTAATTGAGACGGTATTCAGTTGTGATATTTGGGAGGAGTATAAGGAGCTGAAAGCGAAGCTCCGAATAGGTGAGGGGCACGCTGATTATTACACCGTACTAAGAGCCAATGATGAGGCTGAAGCCAACTACCTAAGGGCGTCGCGACTGTTGGCTAACGCTGAGTTGGAGTTGAAGAAGTTTATGGTTGAGCACCGTAAGACGTGCGCGGCTATGCGTAGTGATGCCCTAAAGTCGCTGAAGGAAGAGAAGTTGGAGGGTAGTAGGACTAAGACCATTACCAATCAGGACCTAGACGATTATGCGGCAGTACACTTCCACGACCTATGGACCGCACAGGAGACAAGTAAGGTTCAGCATGAACAGACAATCGAGCACTTGAGAGTGTTGGTTGATGCGTGGAAGTCTAGGTGCCGCACACTCCAGGGCATGGTTGCAAAGGTACGCAATACTACCTAGGGTGCACCGCAACACGTGTTGCGGTATAGTTGGGGAGCCGTTCCGGGTAGCGGCAGGGATGCACGGGTAGTGCGTCCCTTTTCTTTTTAGGCATTACGGCATAAGCTACTTGTCCAGTTTCGTAGCTATAACGCAACGAAAACAACGCAACGGAGAACATCATGGCCGGACTATCATTGGAAGACTTTCTCGGGCACGCAACGAGAGCACAGGGAGGGAAGAACAAATACCTATCAAAGTGGAAGAAGAACAACCCTCCAACGGTGCTGGTGTGGTTGCATACTAAGGCGATCATCATGCCTCTTTGGAGACATGGAGTGCCTCGGTTGATGGAAGTCAAAGATGAGGATGGGGATAAGCGGATCGAAGTATGGGGTGGGGATTGGAGTTGCTGGGAGCCTGAAGAGGTATTGAAGCAACAATACTTCCGAGACCGGGAAACGGGCGAGCGTGAAGTACCTCCTACAATCTGCCCTGCGTGCAGGTTGGTTGAGCATGTAAGGGAGCGGGTTGAGAGTGGGAATCTGAATTGGACCACACCAATCTTCAAGTTCGTCGGCGACGATGCATCGAAGAAGGTCATCATTCATGCGGCCGGTATGTATAACGGCTTCAACGGAGACCTGAGTGATGAGGAGAAGGACGAGCTAAAGAAGCACCGAATCTTCAGAAACGATGTGTGGCGTGAGAACATGATGGCGAAGCTCTCATACGGCTTCGTGGTTGTGGACAACTCCAACCTAACGGCGGGACCTCAGATTGCAATCGAGACCTCATCGTTGGGAGACTGCGTCAAGAAGGTAATTGCGGACGCCATGATGGAGGCAGAGGACGAGGGCAACCCGTATACGAATCCGTACGCTATTCGGTGGGCATACGATGCAAATGCGAAGGACTTGAATAAGAAGTATGCGGCCAACAAAATGAGCAAGGTTCCGTTCACAGAACAGGTAAGGAAGCTCATTGTAGACACCGCTCCCCCAGACCTGTCGCGACTGGATTACAAGCTCGACCCAACCGCCCTAAAGGAGCAGTTGCAGGAAGTGTGTTTGGTCAAGGACATTCCGTGGTCCGAGATTTTTGGTGATGCTGAGAAGGCATGGCCTAAAATCAAGGAACGCCAAGAGGCTAAGAAGGAGAAGGTTACTGACAAGTCGACGGAGTTCAACACCGACGAATTTGAGGATACCCCCAAAGGACCGCCGTCTCGGAAGGAGACGAAGAGTAAGAGTGATAAGAAACCAACGGTGGCGGCACTGAAGCCCAAGACGGTTGCTACCAAGAACGTTGAGTGTTGTCCGAGTTGTGGAGAGCCAATTACAGCGTCGGATAAGAATGAGGGCATTTGCCCGCATTGTGGGGAGTTGTTCAACGTCGTCGATAAGGTGTTGGGTAAGGACGAATTACCGTACTGATTGGCGCGTTGGTGAGTTGTAAATGCCCATCTCACGGCATAGTGAGGTGGGCATTGTTTTGTGGAGGTTATGATGGGACGGAAACGTATTGTCGATGAAACTCCAATGGTGTTGGGTTACGAAGAGGAGGAATTTGGGGTTGAGTCGGTGGAGAGTCTGATACCACCCCGTAATGAAGTGTTGGATGCGTTGAGGGGTGTGGCGGCAGACATAAATCGATGGGGGGCTGCTAAAGAGGTACTTACTAACGTGAGGGCCGTGAAGACGTGTTTCCCTCAATTCAATAAGGCCACCAAAGTAAACGGATTCCCAATCGAACGGTTCACATTGGTGCATGGGCCATCAGCGCACGGGAAGACGACATTCGCAATTGGGGTGGGAATGTCATTCCTGATGGGTAACCACTTCTATGCACATTGCGACGCTGAGAACACCACACCCGCAGACTACGTTGATAAGTTGATGGGCTCGTATGCGGATCATCCAGCATTCCTTGCTATGCGCCCGCGTACGTACGAGCAAGCCATTGATGGTGTGAGGCAGTTCTGCGAAGTAATCCATAAGGCACGGGAAGAGGGCAAAATCCCTGCCGATACGTCTGGCGTCGTAGTGATGGATTCGATTCAGAAGCTCATGCCCCAACACTTACTGGATAAGATTCGGAAAGAAGGGGCTGATGGGTTGGGGGGTAGGGCGGGGCAGCTCAAAGCTGCAATGAATCAGGCGTGGCTGAACGACCTGATACCGATGCTGAACCAAACGGGGACCGCTGTACTTGCAATTGGTAGGGAAGCGCAAGACCCGAATGCAACTGAGATTGACCGCAAGTTCGGTAATGACTGGAAGCTAACGGGCGGCGTCGGATTGGTATACGACGCCTCCTTACTGGTGAGAGTCACGCGGTCATCTTGGGTATACGACAAACCCGGTGAGAACGGGGTAGTCATTGGGGAGAAGCACAAGTTGCGAGTCTGGAAGAGTAAGGTGGAGGCAAAAGACGCAAAGCATACCGAGTGCTTCTTTTATACGTCCAACGGTAAGGGTGGATATGCGGAAGGCTTTGATTTTCAACGCGACTACCTGGAGTTGGGAGTCGATTGCGGCGTAGTAACCAAGGCCGGAAGCTGGTTTTCGTTGGAGGATGATCGGTTAGGGCAAGGTGAACACAATGCCGTCTTGGCCTTACATCGGAATCCTAAGTTGTTTGAGAGGTTGAAGATGTTAGTTGATTCAACGTTGGAGAGTGAGGTAGGGGCATCATGAACATGAATATGAAGATGCTTGTCACCAGTGATTGGCATGCCGATGCAGTGACGAATGGGATTGAGCGGTACAATGAGATAGAGAGCATTGCGTTGGAGATGGTGAAGACTGCAATCGAAGAACGTGTGAGTGTCTTCGTGTTTGCGGGGGACCTGTGCAATCCCGGATTAGGCGGTCGCACCATCATGGCAATCTCACTCGCAAGTAAGGTTGCCAATATGCTGGATGATGTAGGTATTAGGTCGATATGGTTGGCGGGTAATCATGATGTGGTTGATGTCGATTACCCTCTATCGTCACTGATGCCCCTATGCACGCAAGGCAATTCCAATATCAATGTGGCGCAAGTGCCGATGGTCGTGGAGTTGGCACACGTCCCATTCAGGTTCTTATGTTTGCCGTATGTGTCAAAGTACCTAGGTGCGCGCATGTACGAGCATCATAATTATGTCGAGGCTCTGACTGCTGGGTTTAGTGCTCATGATTGGAAGTACACAATAGTCGTCAGCCACATGACGGCATTGGACGTCACGGGGTTAGAGGTTGGGACGGAGAGCAATGAGTTTCGGTACGGAAAATCGTACAAGTTGAATCTGCCCTCTTACCTTGACAGGGGCGTAAGGTTGGTGATTCAAGGGCATTTCCATAAGCATCAACGGCATGGGGGGTTGTTTGTACCGGGGTCGTTAGTGCGGCTCGGGTTTGGGGAAGAGAAGCATCACCCCCACTACCACATTCTATCCATTTGACCGCAACACGTGTTGCGGTGGAGGGCCCGATGAGAAGACTAGTGTATGAGAAGCCTGCCGAGGGTTTCAGCGTCAAGAGCATACCCACTCAGACGTTAGGGTTCATCACGGTACGTGTCCCTTTCAAGCGTTTACCGGATGTGAAAGGTGTTCTGGTAAGACTGGAACCTAAAGAGGGGTGTTTGCCCGCCCAAATGGAAGAAGCTCTGACGATTGTTCGTAGTTGTGGACCTAAGTCGATTCAGGCAATGGCCGTCAGAGTATTGGTTGCCACACCCGAGATGGAGGACACCGTTGATGAGTTGGTAGGTAATGCGGAGTTGCCAGATGAGACTTCGGTGAGGGCCGTAGTTGTGGAGATGGCTAAGGAGTCGGCCATTGCTGAGGAGCTGAAGGATTCCCTCGTCAATTACGTTTGCGAAGTATACGACCGAACGGAGGATTCCGATGTATATCGCTGAGTTGGCATTGGAGAATTGGCTCCCATACGGCGGCACAACCGTGTTGAAGTTGGAACCTACCATCTATGCGATTGTTGCCGAAACCGAGGAGTATAAGGAGCGGAGTAATTGGGTGGGTAAGACTGCATTGTTTGAGGCTCCTGCGTTCGTGTTCTTTGGGGACCACCGTAAACGTACTGAAGATGAGTGGATTACCAATGGTGCCAAGAAGGGGTCAGTGTCGGTACTGCTGTCGAGTGGTGACAGACTGACGCGTAGCAGGGTTGTGGGTGAAGCAACCAAGTTCACGGTAGTTACAAGTGCAGGCAATCTCAAAGCAGGCAATGAAGCCGAGGAGTATGTTGCTAGGTTGTTGAAGATGAGTAAGGACGATTATTATTCAATGAGCCATTACAGACAGGGGAAGTTGAGTGAGATCGTCACAATGGAGCCTGCCGCCAGGACGGAGTTGTTTTCTAAGTGGCTGAAGCTCAGTAGGTTGGTTGATGCGGAAGACTTGATTGCGAATGCGATTGTGGAGTTGAATGACGAACGCAGTAGGGCATTCGGTGTGATACGTGCAGGTTATGAGGCAATGAAACAAGCGCTGGATGACGTTGAACCAACGTCGGGGGAGCCAGTGGCATTGACTGAACCGGCAGCAATGGTTGAGTTTTGCAAAGTAGGACTCTCTAAGTTGGAGTATGCGGCGACGCAATTGCAGAAGCGGGTGAATGCGAAGAACGTACAGGTTCAGCAGTTGTTCACGCAAGCGAAGTCTGCGCGCGAATACGCCGTGAACCAAGCGAATGCTGAGCATCGTAAGGCATATGCTGTTGAGATTGAAAAGCTGAGCAGTACGTTGCCGCCTAAACGCCCCGAGATCGATGCCAAAGTACAGGACCAATATGAACAACGCTCTAATCAGATAGCGGTGCTCAATAGGGACCTAGCGTTGGCGCGGAGAGCCTGCAAGGGTGAGTTTGATGGTAAGTGTCCGGTGAATGGGTCTACGTGTCCCGTGCGGGACAAAATCAATGCAGCAAACGGTGAGGCCGTAACCCGCAGGGACCAACTCACGTCTAAGTGCGATGAGGCCATGCGTGTACGAGACAAGCTGGAAACAACCATCAATGAGATAAAGGTTCAGATTCGGTCTTACGATGAAGTGGTGACCCGCATAAGTACGCTGAAGAGTAAGGCTGAAGAGATTCGGGTATCCAACATGAAGGCAGTCAATCCAGATGTGTTGTCGGCCTACAACGATGCCCGCAATGAATTGGAGAGCCTCAATATGGCACTCAAGGATGCGACGACCCATACCGAACAAGCTATGGCAATGGCATCCAAAATGACCGAAGCGATGGACGTTATTGCGAATTCCGATAAGGCTCTGAAGATCACACAAGCGGCCAGATACATCTTCAGCAAGCAAGGTGCTCAGCGTCGTATTGCGGAGCGGGTGATGCGGCGTATTGAGATGAGGGGTAATGAGACGTTGAGGGAGAATGGGATTGAGCTTGCGTTCCATTTGGCGTGGTCTCGACTGGGGAAGGGGTTGGCTACGTATTGTCGGAGTTGTGGGGCGAGCTTCCCTAAGTCGGAACGTGTGAAGATGTGTAGTTGTGGCACTGCACGCGGACCGTTGGTTATCGATAAGAGTGAGGTGATTCTGAGCGATCAAAGCGGAGCCGCTAATGACATCGTTGGTGGAGTCATTCGGTTGGAGACTTCGGCCTGGTACAGAGAAACCAGGGGGTCGATGTGGAATGTGACGTTCATTGATGAACCGTATGGGGCGGTCGACCAATACAATCGGCATGCATTTTCAAAGTTACTGCGAAGTATGCTGTCCAACAGATTGGGGATCGAACAGGCATTCGTTACGGCACACAACCCTGAGATGTTGACTGAATTACCGGGGACCATTCGGTTGATTCGGAGAGGGAAGCTAACGCGAGCAGAGGTGGTGTGATGGCTAAGGGGCATTTGAAGGGGCCTAGAGGGGAATTGGAAGTTGCTAAGATTGTGCAAGAATGGTGGAGAAATTACGAGCCTGAAGCCATATTCGTAAGAACACCCGGATCGGGCGGATGGCATGGTCGAAATCAACGCGGGGCTGCCATTAGGGCCGGACATAATGTGAGTGGGGACGTAACGACGTCTTCTACGTCTTTCCCGTTTTGCGTCGAAGTGAAGAGGGTAGAGGACTTCGACATGGACAATTTGGTAGAGTGTAGTTGTGTACGGCCGAGCCCCGTTTGGAAATGGTGGTTACAGGTACAACGGGAAGCCGGTGAGGTTCAGAAGGAACCTATGTTGTGGTTTAGGCAGAACCGAAAGCCGTGGATGGTTATTGTGGCGCTTTCATATGCGCGCGAGAACATCACCGTATCCCCCGTTGTAACGTGGACGACCAGACAACTACTCAACATCAATTGCGGGGCATCCCCTGTGATGTATGCGGCTAAGGACTTGTTGCGGATGGACCCTCAGTTACTTGCAAGGGATTAGCAATGTTTACCGAATCATTGATGAGGGCGTTGGGGAGGATTGTGGATAGGTATCGGAATGAGTATGTGGCAACGTTACCGACCAATACAATACCGCTCCCCCCACCGGGCATACGGGCGCAAGTTGTAGACTTCGCAGCATTGTTTCCAAATGCGACCGTGGGTGATTGGGTGAACTTTACTGTAGCGCTAACTAGAAGGGAGTGGACTGAAGGTTACAGAAGCGCTTTGGAAGCGCGGGTGTTTGGTGAGATTGAGTTACCGGAACCCATAGCGGAACCCCCAGAATGGGCTGTAGTTGATTACAACGTTGTTCCGCTAAAGGACGACGTTGAACATGAGCCTGTTGTGCTGACAACCGAGGACGGCAGGCCGTACCTAAGGAGTAACTATGTCGACCGAGAATGGAATGGCGTTGAGTCCGGGAATGACAGTGCTACACAAGCCAAGCGGAGTGATCGGTAAGATTGCAAAGCTGTACGGTGAAGGTGAGTACAAGGACCGGAATGGGAATTACTTATCATCAGCCGTAATCGAACTTGAAGATGGCAATGCGTTCCTACATAACCTCGAAAACGTCATGGTTATGAGTGTCAATCTTACGCAGGTATATGAGTTGATGCGAGGAGCGTTGGGTGTGGTTATGAAGGAGTCGTTTACGATTGCCCGGTCTTATGGGGTGGAGTTTGAGGATGTTGTGAATGTAGGAATATGCGTGTTGCAACAACAGACCAACCTACTCAGGGCTACGGCTCCGAATTCCACTCCCCTCTGATTAGGTTGTATTCCACAACCATAGGCAATAATAGCCTCCGGGCGGCATTACTTACCAGTACCGCAACACGTGTTGCGGTGGGAGGTTGGTATGATTGTACGGCTCACCAGTAACCTCATTGTGTCTGCTACGGATGGGCTTTCGTTTGAATTGAAGGTCCGAAAGACGAAGGTTTCGCAATCGGGCGAAAAGCAGGAGTATTGGAAGGGAGTAGGTTACTATTCCGACCTACGACAAGCGGCGGTCGCTGCGCTGAATAAAGGACTTGCCCGTGGTGACAAGTCTGTAGGGATCAAAGAACTGATTGGTGCAATCGACAAGGCGTCAAAAGTGATTGGGGATTCGTGTTCAAGGGCCATAACGGCCTACGATGCCGCACAAGTGGAAGGAGTGTTTGGTGATGGAGGAATCGAAAGTATCTTTGACTGATGCGCTGAAGCTGATTGAGTCTGCGGTAAAGTTGGTTGAACCGTTCTATGCGTCGCGCTTCAGAATTTGCGAGAAAATCGAAGAGGACTACAACCGTCAGATCCGAACTCTGAAGGGACAACAATGCATCTACACGGCAATCATTGGATTGTTGTTTAGGTATGAGGGGGAGGCAATGAAGCGGGTGATGAATAGGATTGCTGAATCTACTGACGACTCATCCATACAGGCTATCGGAATACTGAAACTGATTGAGGCGGGGTCATGCAAGTTTCCAAGACAGTAAGGACCGTGAAGGTGCCAATTGCGTGGAAGCCTGATTGGGCACCTGCACATATCGACGCAACCTACACATTACCGGCAGACGAAGACCCCGAAGACCCCGTAAGGGTGCAATGTGTTTGCAATTCATGCGGGGCTCATTGGCAGACAGACTGCTATTCGCGTCGCCACCTAACTCATATTCAGCGGTTCTGCCAGACCCATCTTCACCGTTAGGAGGCTAAATGCCACAATATCGACTGAAGCTGATCGATTCGTTTGGGAGGGTAATTGCGAAGCGCAAGTACCTATTCCAATCCCTAGGTAGGTTGGCGGCCATGTCAATTCCTACGTCGGAACTACTTAGGTTGAGGGACGAATGCAAAGGTAACTTTGAGCTGGTGTTGAATCCGATCCGACAAGCTCTCATGGAGAACGGCTATAAGGATTTGGTGATTCTGCCGGCGCAGACACACATCGTTGAATTGGTGCCTATGGAGCAGGAAGTAACGGCCCATGAGCACGGCATTGATGCGGATAGGGTTGCATTGGTTACGGCCTATCAGATGTTCAATTCGGCATTTGAGCAGGAGGTGAAACCTAGTCCCAAGCTACTGATGGCTTACCAAATGCTACGGCGTGAAATGTCAAAAATGGAGTTGGATACATGGGTACCATCTGTCAGTTCCCCACGCGGGTGAAACGGCCAGTTGAGAGGAAGTCGCGCGTACGTGCGGATAAGATCAACCATGCACTGGCAAACGGTACACCTAAGGCATTCCACTACGAAGGAGTGACCATCAAGGGGGTATGGTACGACATTACGGTTCAGAAGATGGATTCCGGTAGATGGTGTTGGGAGGCAAAGCGGGTGATGTGTGAGACGGATACGGAGAACGATCTCGGTATCCCGCTGTCGTTGGTTGCCATACTGAAAGAGGAACCGACCGTTACGTACGACACTCCAATTGAGTCGTTGGAGGCGGCGTATAGGTTGCTAAGTAGTCCGCAACACGTGTTGCGGTAGGAGGGGCTATGGATACGGATACGACGTATGTGTGGGTAAGGATAGTGGCGGTTGTTGGGGCGTTGTTGAGTTTGGTGGTGTCGTTCGTATTCTGTGGTGGGCTTGCAACGGATGCTGAGGTGATCCGTAGTGTGGAGACGGCCGGTTACTCGAAGGTCGTTATACTGAATCGCAATCGTCTAGTTAGCTGGAAGTGTTCAAGGGGTGACGCGTCGGAGTTCACGGTTGAGGCTGAGAACTCGCAAGGCAAACGCGTGGAGCTGATCTTGTGTGTGGGTACGTATCCAAAGGGCAACACCTTGAGGGTGAAGTGATGTTTAGGGATTGGCTACTGGTCAGGGTCATAAGCCTATCGGGTGAAGTACGGGACCTTCAGACGAGATTAGCAGTCCTTGCAACGGAGAATCTGAATCTCCGGTTAGAGAACAATCGGTGGTGCGCGGAACGGACTGTTCTCAAGTCTCAGCGGCGTAAACATAAGACCGAGTTGGAGTTGATGGCTGCTGAGTTGGATTCAATCAAGTCCAAGTGGTTGGCATACGTGCAGGACCATAACCTGATGGATGCAAGTACGAAGCGCCAGATTGTACAGGAGTTGAATGTGGCGGCGAACATTCTGGCCGGCATCGAGGGCCCCGAGTCTCAAAGTGTGACTGAAACCCGCCCGAAGACTGAGTTGGAGTTGTTGCGAAGTAGGGCTAGGGGTATCAGAACTCATCTTCAAGCCTGTCTGCGAATGCTACAGATCAACTCATAGCTACCACGCACACCTATCCTCCCTTACAATCGGCTCACCCTGTGTCATAATCCGACCACAAGGAGAAGCCGAATGAAACTGAATCAATTTCAACGACGTGTTGGCGGGTCTGGTTCGATTCCGGTGTTGGGATCGGATACGGCCCCGACAGCCGTATTGACTACCACGTTGCCCGATAACTTCGTGCATGCCGATAGGTCTCAGATTGAAGGGTTCCCAGTCCAACGGTTGGCCGTTGCATATAAGTACACGGGAGCAGGTGTGGCCCCTACGGTATCGGCGAACCTTTACCTGTACGATCACACAACGCAGGGATGGTTCCAGATGGATGGGACCATCATATTGCAGGATGGGAAGATCAATCACTTCGACGTTGTGTCGCTGTATGATTTGCCTGCCGACTCACATTCACTTGCGCTTGCGGGGTCTCTCAATGCCATCATCGTTCCGTTGGCTGCTGGAGGAGAGCCTGATGGAACATATACGTTTGTTGCGGCGTTCGATGGTGCTCAGTCAGCGGTGGATGTTAGTTCGGCCCTGAGTGCACTACTTACAACGCTGATTGCCAATCAGACGAACGGTACTCAGAAGTCCATTGTGCGGGGCGGGGCTAAGGGTACGACTGCGGCAGGCGACATCACCGGTAGGGCGTTGGGACCTAATGCGCAAGCTCTCGACGTATACGACGCATCTCCAAACTGCATTCCAGGCAATTACTCAACAAGTCGGGGTGATGCCGTAGCTGTTCGGGCATCGGACATAACTGTGACGTTCACAGGCCCGACCATTGTTGCGAGTCAGATTCGGCGGGTGATGGCGTACATTGATGCAGCCACTAAGCCCTATGTGTGGGAACAGGGCAAGAATGCAATCATCTCCATTTCGGGCACGACCATTACGGTGGCGTCCATTGATGGAGTGGTCGCAACAATCCCCGCAACAACGACGTTGGTTGTTGTGGATTGGGTTGCGCAAGACAAGGCGTATGACCAATCGTTGCAGGCACTGCGGACAGCCCCGATGTACGATGTACGGTCATTCCGCATCACCGATTTGGTTCCGTTGTTGGCAGCGAATCAGACAGTCACGAACGCATGGGCTGATTTGGGCCCCGAAGTGTTGGTGGACGGTGCAACACACTTGCGTGGATGGTTCGTATACACGAAGGGAACCGGTAATGTTACGACGTTGCAAGTGCGTGCCCTAATCAAGCACACGGCTGGAGGTACGGAGGAGTATCCGTTGCCCGTACTGAAGACCGACATCAGTGCGGTTCCGTACACGATTACGGCTGATGATGAGGGGGTATATGTGTCACCCGTAGATGCGAGTGGACTTAGGTCGTTGTTGTGGGCTCTCGCCAATACGGTCAAATACGTTCAATTCCAAGTGAAGGCCACAACTCCGGGCGATATGGTTATCAACGCAACTGGAACCGGCTATACACTGGGATGGGGAGGTTGATGATGAGCGGTCTTGGACAAATTGAAGCGCTAGGCAATCCCCCAGGCATCAACAACGAAGCTGTGCTGGGTCTCAATGGCGTTGCAAATAGTCTCTCATACATTGTTGCTGAGATAGAGAAGCACTTTCATACGGCTCAGCAGATTTACGGACTCACTGCCAATACGATGGCCCGTAAGTCGGTATCACCAATCGTCATCACGGGTGGTAGTGATGCGTGGGGCACTGAGTTGGAGTTGCATAACGGAACTGTAATTGAGTCAGGTTCGGCAACTAAGAAGTTCGATATGAATCAACTATATGTGAACGCGGTAGGTACGGCTAACCGCATCACTATGTTGGAGTTCTATGCGAACACACATTCAGCAAACGTAGCCGCAACTACTCAAGCGACCGGAGATACGGTTACGAAGAACGGACACGGGTTGGCTAACGGTACGAAGGTGATGCTGAACACCATCGTTACGTCGACTGGCATCAATGCCTATACGGTCTATTATGTGGTCAATCAGGCCACCAATACGTTCCAGTTGTCACTGACGCTCGGAGGGGCTGCGATCGATATTGGGACCGGAGACGGCACGTGCAATTATACGGTGTTGACTCAGACGCTTATCACGGAAACTGTGGTGAGTAAGTCGGCAGTCAATTCTGATGCTCTAGTGATTCCGATTCAGATGGCTCGCCAAACATGCAATACGCGTATCACGTGCAGGGGGTACGCGGGTGGGGGAACGAACGCCATTAGCTTCTTCGTTGGTCTCCATTCGTATGCAGCATGAGGTGATGTAATGGCAACAATCGCTCAATTGGCCCCTACGCTGATTTCGGTCGGCTTTACGGCAAAGGAACTACGGCGGGAACTACGGCCTAAGAATGCCCCTCCCCCACCACAATCGGCTCCCATCCAACGTAAACGATATGAACAAATCGTTAGGTTGTTGTGTAAGAATCCGACCCTAACTGATGAGGAGATTGCGAGGCGTGTAACTACGGTTCCGGCCTCATTGGTAACTACCATCAGGGCTGAGGTGAATGGTGTGGTTGCCCAGCTAGCGGGGCTGGACCCCGTAGATGAAGGAGTCGATCCTGAGACTGAATTGCAAGACGCTACAGTCAACGCCAGCACGAACAGGGTTATTCGCAACAAGCATGGACTTGAGGACGGAACTCAGATTCAGCTTGTTGAGGTAGTTGGTACGAGTGGAGTCTCACAAGGAGAGATGGTGTTTGTAATCAACACTAACGCAAACAACTTCCAGGTCTCACGTACGCAAGGCGGCAGTGAGATTGACTTCGTAGGAGCCGGCTCGATTCGGTATTTGGTGATGACATGATTGTTGAGTGCGGAAAGCCTAACGGGAGCGGACTTGTGTTCTGTGAGTCTTTCCGCTCTCGTCAACTCATCCAGTCTCGTGGTGGTGCGTTGGTTGGTTGTGCGGTGGGGGACGGTGGCATCAACCCAACGGCGGCGTCTTCGCGCGTGACGTTCGCGGGGACGGAGAACCTACTGAATCTAACGACTCGGTTCACACTGGCAACTAAGTTCAGGACTCCTGTGGCGGTACCTGGAGGTTCCAAACACATTGTTGGAAGATTTGATAGTGCGTTTGTTGATGCTCAGTGGGCTCTTCAATATCAGATCAGCGGATTGATTGCTCCACCATCATTGACGTTCTACGTGGCAATTACCGGAGGGACAGTTGCTTCAGCTCTATTGGATGTTGCGCTCAGTCAGGCAACTGAGTATTTGGTGCACGTCGTTGTCAATTGTTCTAATGCGATGGCGACTAGAGTTGTCATATATGTGAATGGGGCTACTCCACCACAAAGCAACACGTCAACACTCCCAGTCATAATACGTAGGTCGTCTACGCCCCTTACGGTGTTCAATCGTTCTGGTGGTTCGACATTAGCACCAGACAATGATTTTGTTCTTCGTAGCGTGCGAATCTTTGATACCGCGTGGAGCGCTGAAGAAGTGCTGGATGACTACAACAATGACACCTATGCGGAAGTGTTTGGGGGTGGACCATGAGCGGACCTATCCTTGAGGCGCAACTCAAGACCTGGTCGTGGGAGTTGGGTCCAAGTAGCATTCTGGTCAACGGGGACTTTGAGGGTGCGGCTGGTCCTCCCCCTGCGGGGTGGTCTCAGGTGAACGGACTGGCTACCAGGGAGTCTGGCGCTAGGACTGGCGGTACAGGACTCTATGTGTGTAGGGTGTCCTACTCCACCGCAGCGAGCGGTTACGCGTATCAGGCTGCGGGACTGAACCTGTCTCCTTACCGTATTACAGGATGGACTCGTGGCGATGGTACGGCCATTCCATTTGTTGGTAAGGACGGTGGAGCAGTATTCGTCGGTACGGCTAGCACAGCGTGGCAGCAGTATTCAGCGGACTTCTTCTACACATCTGGGAATACAATCTACCTATACTGCAACAATCTTGTGGCTGGTAGGTATGTGGAGTTCGACGACACTACTCTCATACCGTTCTATGCGAGGACTCCTAATCTCGGGTCATTGAGGACTGCTGTTCAGTTAGGAAACGGTGTTACACCTAGTTCACTCCCGACCCTCCTGACAGGTACTCGTGGATTCCAACTTTCAGCCGCGAGTGCCCAGACGTTCCAGTGGTACCAAGCACTGAGCAATGGAACCTATACCGTTGCATTGACGTTTAGTCATACCAACTCACCAGCGGGGAATGGATATATCTTTGACGCGAGGGACAGTGGTGGAGCTGGGTACGCGTTGATCGGACCAGGGGCGGTACTCTCTCAGTCTACCGGGGTCACCTACCTGAATGGTCGCCCGATCAGTGCTGGAGTGGACATTGTACCTTACGGTCCAATCAATACGTTGGTATGCGCCGGAATCACTCTGTCTATTGCGTCGCGGTTGGTGATAGGTGCCCACAACTCCGCGTCAACGTTCTTACTCAATAGTAAGTTCTACAACGTGAGTATCTATCCGGGCACCCTTACTCCAACGCAGGCTCGGTCCTACCATGAACGCCAGATGGCGATACTGAGGTACTAATGGGACTCATCCACGAATTGACCTCGTCCCGTGAATTGAAGGTTTACCACGACTTTCAACGACGCAGTCTCCTCGACTATTCAGGGAACGGTATTGGGCTCGGAGTTGGGGCAGGCTCGGCAGGATACTGGACCAAGTCTGGTGGCCGAGTAGGATTTAGCGGTACGATTGCGACCGAGCTGACGGCGGGAGCACAGGCGTCATTGGACCTAACTACAGCGACTCTGTTCTACACGTTCACGCCGATGACGCCATCTTACTCTCCAACGGCGATGGCTATCTCAAAGTCCGAGGGGACTGGTACGTTACTAAACGGATATACGACGTTGGTCAGTCTGACGTCTGTTTGGCTGTACCTTGGGAACTCGTCGTCGTTCCAAAGTATCCTCTCCTCGGGAGCGTTGTTGAACAAGTTCGGGTATCCGGTCCAGGTCGCACACTCGTGGAACGGGACCACTGTGTGGTCATGGGTCAACGGTGTACTTACAGACCTACGGCCACAGACGGCGATACCGACGTCGGCTGGTAGGAGCTACAGGTTTGGATGGCCTGGCTCAGTAGGATTCCACGACATGGCTCTCCACAACGGTGGGATGGTGAATCGTGTACTGACAGGGTCTGAGGTTTCCAGGTTGTACGAGGAGTTCATTGACTCACCGAAATCTTCGGACCTACCTAGGCGGAACTTCGTACAGGTACCGAGGGGACTCACTGATGCGGAGTATGCTGCGAAGGGGATAGTCCTCGATACGGCATTTGAACTTGTCAGTGTGGGCGGTAGTAGGCGCATCTTGGACATGGGTCCTAACAACTACGCCGGGACAATCAGCGGCGTGGTGACCCCCGCCAAAGATGGCACTGGAATCAGGATTGGTACTGTCACAGACAACGTTCTGTTTCCAGACGTGACCCAACTGAATTCGGCGGTGTCATTTACGTACGAAGAAGTCTGCGAGTTCAATGACGTAAATCTACCAGCAGCAGGATACCAGGCGATCAAGTTCCTGAACGTCAGTAACTACATCGCAATGGGTCCAATTGTTGGGGCGGCAGGAGCTACCAAGAAGCACAGTACGGTGATTGCCAACGGTTCTGTGACATACGCGTCTACGGTCGCTAACGTACTTCGTAAGGGATGCAAACAGCATATCGTTGCCGTTTACAATGGAGCGGGCGTAACCAACGCTGACAAGTATCAGGTATACATTGACGGTAAGTCGTATCTTTGCGATTTTCCTGGTGGCAATCTGCCTTCTACAGGTCCCAATCTAGCAGCACAAGCCCTACAGACAGGGGCGACTACAGGTACTCCTAGGATTGTAGAATCTCAGCGTTGGAGTATTCCTCCTATGACAGCCGCACAGGCGCGGGCGAGCTACTTGGAGTTCGCCCGTAGAGTGGTGTTCAAACAGACGTTCGAAGATGTACCGGTCAGTCTGGCAGCAGTAGGGATTGGTGGGTACATAGGAAGTTGGAGAGTGTTGAGTGGTAGTTGGAAGTGCACTGAATCAGCGGACGGTAGGCGTTGGTTGGAGTGTGTGACATCAGGCAATATCGTAGACACTATTCCCGACCCACTGTCCAACGGCACTAAACGATTCACGTTCGTCCACGCGTCTGCGGTTACGATGAGGTTTGGATGGATGCTGAAGTCGTTGATGGCTATTGGTAGCGCTGACCCTACCTTGGCTCAGCAAGGTTACGCATTCCACATTGATTCCACAGGTAGGACGATGTTGTGGAGGCTAGACTCTGCGGCATCTCCAGCGGTACTTTGGGACGTTCCTGGTTATCTACCAGTGAGTTCAACCGAGTACACCGTTACGGTCTCACGCCAACCAAGTGATGGACTGATCTCTACATGGGTCAGCGGTGGTGCCTATAACAACTCCATACCATCCGCGCCCGTAGCAGACCCAACCTATCAGCCCAATCCGTCCTACTTCCAAGTACAGGCAACTCCGGGCGATAAGGTTCTGTTGTGGGATCCCAAGGATAGCAAGGTCGGAATCGTGCATTATCAGGGACAACTAGAGCCCAATGAGATATGGTGACGAGTGAGTGGTGCGCTACCGCAACACGTGTTGCGGTGAAACGTTTCAAGGAGAATCGAAATGGCTACATACGTTCTGGTGAATACGGTTCAGGTTGCGAAGGCTGTACTGAAGAGCGGTACGATTGTTGATTCGGTTGCCAGTGACACAACCCTAATCTCCAACGCAGGAGGACTACTCATCCCGACCGCTACGTACGCGGCACTTGTGACGGCTGCTGAGAAGGTCCGTAAGATGTGGGCGTCGGGCTTCGATCAGCAGACCTGTGATGCGGCGATGATGACGGCCTATACGCGAGCGCTGGACTTGGCCCGCGACACCATTGGCAATACGTCCCAAACCTACTATGGGCGAGTGGAGTACGTGAACCCACTTGCGGCGGAACTCATCAGCATCGTTGCGGATGTGGCGTTGTCGAACGTTGCATTGACGATTGCGTCACAACCAAACGTTCCTTGCAAGTTGCAGGTGCGGATTACGGATGCGGACTCCTCCGTATCGGCCGGTACCTGTACCATCGTCGGAACCAACGCGGCAGGTGAGGCAGTGACGCAGGTCATTCCGATTACGGGCGGAACCCGAACCGTGATTACGGATGACGCGTACGCACGTGTGACCAGCATCACGGTTGCGGCGCTCGCCGGTCATACAGGTGCCGATAAGATTGGAGTGGGAGTGGGAGTTGCGCTTGGGTTGCCGATTCCTGCGGGCGCGACGGGTGTGGGCGTCTACAAGGCTACGGTGGACTACGCTGATGAGGCCGTGGGTACGGTTGACACTACGGCCCGAACAATCGCCCCTACGACCGCTGCGAACGGTACCCATGACTATGAGTTCTGGTACAAGTACACGCTCGCACACACGCACACCATTTCCTGATTGACATTCTCAGTACCCCCGATAGGATGAGATAGAGTTTCACGCGTAGCGGGAACTCCCGAACGGCTCAACCCGGACCCCCTCCCCTCGGTTGAGCCGTTTCCTTTTGGATAATCAAACATAGCGGCGTAGACTTCAGCATAAACCTAGAAGGGATGTGCTGATGGTTAGTGCGGCTATCAAGTTCGAACAAGGAGCCCTGATTGGTGTGGCTGGTCAGGCTTTGGAGGGTATTGCCCGAACGTCGGTGACGGTCTCGAATGGGGACGATACTGGGGTGGTGACGTGGGAGTATAAGTTGGAGTCGGCTCCCATTGGGTCGTCTCTGATTCCCGGCATACTGGGTACATCCTCATCGGTGTCGTTCTTGCCGGATGTGGAGGGTGGTTACGGTATCTCACTGAAGGTTGTTGGCCCTAGCGGGACTGCGACGGATAGGAGGGTATTCAGCGTTCCGACTGCATGGGGACACAACATTCCGGCGTCGGGGTTCGATGGTAATGCTCACAACTTTGGAGGGCAGTCCCGTGGATGGGCCGGAACCTCCACTACGGGGCAGAAGCTATTGGACTCATTCATTGCGTTCGTGTCAACCGCACTACGTACGTTTGCGGGGGACGTTGGCGGGTTGTTCAACAACAACATGCTTGTCAAGATACAGGGCAATACGATTCTGGCCTCAACTCCGGTTGCCAATGATGCTCTGGTATATGACGGCACCAAATGGGCGCCGTCTCCACGCGCCGATAAGCTACATATGTGGAGAGGCATTCCGGCTGATGAAGATCAATCTACAGGTGCAACTCCCATCGTTGATTTGGGGCATCTGACAGACGTTCCTGATATCGGTACTGACCCTGTAATGATGGCGTCAACTACAGGTCAATCCGTACGGGTCACCAGATTGGCATCCATGGCCGTAGCTACGGGGGAGCATGATTTCGTACTGATAAAGAACGGAATGAATGACCACTACGAACTATGGTGGAATGGTAATCGGTCAGGTAGTGCGGGTGCTAGCGGATATGGGGATTTGGCTGCCGGCGAAACCAAAATCCTACTGTATTGGATTGAGCGCTAAAACGGCATAAGCCATAGCTGGAGGCACTATGGCTAGGAGACGTTTGAAAGACCTGATTCGGGTTGGCGCTGAATGGGTAGTTCCGGGGACGGGACCGTTGATTGTTGTCGATTACCATCCATCGACAGTTATGGTGAGGACACGTACGGGTAGTGAGTGGCTGATACCCGTAACGACTTTGCTGAGATTTGGTTCGCACGTGGGAGGAGCACATGAGGTCAAAGTTCAAAGAACCGATAGATTACATCGTAAGCCGGTTGGAGTTGAAGGACAGCAATGAGAACGTCGCAATAGGCGTCATTGTGATGCCCCGGTATGAGGGGGATACTGATGACCGGTTCTGCGGCACTCAGGGTGATCTCAATATCCGTATCGAGGGCAGCAGAACACGCCAATCCGATGCATATGAGTTGGCCTGCTCCCTATTGGACAACCTAAAGGGAAAGCATCGGCTGCTCGAATACGTTCCACGTCTGAAGGCAAAGGTGAAGGTGCGGGTATGAGCATATTGATTGGGGTCGCAATAGCGTGCATTGCTGGCGCCATTGGGTTCCTGAACGGTATGATTTGGGAACGTCACAGGTTGGCGGGGCAACGGCGGCATTAGGTAACTGTACCGCAACACGTGTTGCGGTGGAGGAACCATGGGTAAGCAAGCAATTCATAAATGCGCGTCGTGTGGTAAGTGGGTGAGGGCAATGCCTGGGGACCCAGTTGTGTCTCTCAGACAATTGGGGGCGGGGTTCTACCATTACGATTGTGCAATGGTGGAGAGTGCGAAGCTACGGGGCACTACGGTTCCGACAATTGGAGAGCAGGACGTATTTGGTTTCCTTGACGAAATCGAGGAGTTGGTAGAAGGAGGTTCTGATGCGCACGTTGATTCTGATTAGTGTGGTGCTGATTGGTTGCGGGGGCGCGGAGTTTAGTTCTGTTTCAGAACCTCTCACAATTCCTCAGATGGATGCTGCCGTGGATGCGATTGTTGGGGAGGAGACAGGGCCCGACACATTGCCGGAAGTCGATAGTCCGGATGCAGCATCGGATACGCCTCAATCCCCAGATGGGTGTGAGCCCCTAACTCAAGCGCAGACATGCGAGCGTGCGTACGACCACGACAGGTGCGGAATCCTATACGAACCAAATTGTGGGATGGGTAGAGATTGCGGTAGTTGTCGGCACGGTGAGTGTGACTTTCAATCACACTTTTGCTTGTGCTCACGCATCGTGACTGATGCGGACTTCTACAAGTGCGATGCTGATGAAGACCCCTATAACGGGGGAGCGGAGTGTGTGGCTGATGCGCATTGCCGTATCAATCCATCCTTTGCCAACATCTATTGCTGTACCAAATAGGAGGACAGATGGGTGCGAAGCGTGAGAAGGAATTGGAGCTGGAGAACACGATACTGCAAGAGGCTGTGTCGGAGTTGTCTACCCAACTGAATACGATTCAGAAACTAGCTGAGGGGAACATGCGGGCATATGAGGTGAAGGGCCCATCACCCGCAGTGAAGAGCGTACTGATGCTTAGGTTGGAGTGTGATGCTCTGAAGTCCAGACTGGAGAGAAGGGGCATTTGATGGAATCGTGCCGTGTCCGTATGTGTGTGAGGAATGGGGGCTATGCCTACTTGGCTTCGCCGTATACGCATCTTGAACCATCTACGGAAGCGTATCGGTATGAGCAGGTTAGGGACGCATTTGCCTCTCTGGTTACGTCTGATTTCGGTAAGTGCATGGCAATTGTTTCTCCTATACTGATGACTCATAATGCGGTAGTGGTGCACGGGTTGCCGCGCGATGCAGGATGGTGGGAGCGGTTCAATTTGGAATTGATGAAACGCGCTACGGTTTGCATCGTATTGTGTGTGCCGGGATGGAGGGAGTCAGTCGGGGTTAGTAAGGAATTGAAGTGGTTCAAACAGAACAACGTGCCAATTCTTTATTATGAAGGATGGGAATTGGTGTGGTGCCCAGAAGGAGGGTTGTGATGGAAGTCAAAGAACGCAGTCGATGGTTGGAAGAGCTGATCAACAAGCGGGTTGCGGAACGGAATCACCCGGTATCTACCCAAGTGCAATACTTTGCGCCGCGCTTCAGATTGAGTGACCAGGATAGGCTATATCTTTCACAACTGAGTGCTGACATGAGTGCGGGGCAAAAGATTGGATTGTTGAAAGCCTATAGGCGGCAGTTGTTTGAGATTGATATGAAGCTGTTGATGATGCATCCGGCCGCAATCATCCCCGGTATGAGTGAGTCGGATCATCGCAAAGCCCGCAATGCAGCCAAGCGTGAACGGCGTCGACTGCGCGGTAAGTAATCCTCCCCCTTTACTAGTCTCCCGGTCTTCTGATAGTTGTATGTCAGGAGCCAATCATGCGGAGACGTATACCCGAGAACACTGGCATTCGTAATCCTAATGGGGGAACGAGCGCCCTAATGGTGCGCGTTCAACGGGAGATGTTCGTTGAGAAGTTGTTGATGGACGACACTCCCAATGACCTGATAATTGCTGCTGCCGAACAGCAATTTGGCATTGGGATGCGCGCTACCCAATACCTCATCCAGACAGTAAAGAAGAGATGGGAGCAGGAGACTGCCGATAGACGCCAGTATTGGAAGGACATGGCAATACGGCGGTTGATGCACACCATAAAGGGGGCGCGCGAGGACCGGAAATGGGGCGACGTAGTTGCGGCCGAGCGACTACTAAGTCAGATTCAGGGAACGCAGGCACCTGTTGAGATCAAGGCCGAATTCACGTACGCGCAAGCGGTAGCCGACTACATCAGCAATTACACTGATGATGAGTTGAATGACATGATTGCCCAATACAATGATATGAAGCGACGGGCGTCGGTCATTACGGTACAGGCCGAGCAGGTCTCACCGCCACTGCTCCCCAAGCTATAGCACCGCAACACGTGTTGCGGCATAACGCATGTGGAGGTTGTTATGAGCGACAACGAACAAGCGTTATGCGTGCCATGCGTACATCTAAACGGGTCGGGGTCCGATACGCTTCTCAAGGAATACCGAGAAGTTGTGGAGGCATTCGACGAACTACAGTTGGCCCTTCAGCGACTTACGTTTCATTCGCGAGACTACTACGTATTGGGAGATGATGCGTGGAAGGTTGCGCGTGATGCCGAGACCGCCAGACGAGCAATGGTGTCAAGGTGTCGGGATGAGTATCGGCAAATCATGGTGGGGATTCGGAGACAAATTCGGGATAAGGAACGCCAGAGGGAGGTAAGATGAGAGTCATATTCGAGTTGGCGGTTGGGATGGTGTTGGTTGCGGCGATAGTGCATGGTGCGATTCTCAAGCTGAGGGTTGCGATGCTTGAGAAGAAGGTAAAGCAACTGACCACCAAAACGAACAATCCCTCAACCGTATTCGGGTTCAGGATCGGTACACCAGACATCCATGAAATGGCCCTGAAGATGGGATATGAGCCATTCGCATTGACGGGGGACCAACTCATGGATGTGGTCGATTTGGTGATGGAGGAGAAGGCCCATACCCATAAGCCCAATCACCCAATCATAGACGCAAATTAGGAGGGTGTGATGCGGCGCAAAGTAAGTTCAGAGGACCCATTCTTCAGATACGACTTTGGTGGGGACCCATCATCACAGGAGTACAGGGGTTGTTCGCTTGTGAAGCCCAGTACGATTCATGAACTTGTGGAGGAGTTCAATACGGCGGTGAATGCGGTGGAGACTTGCTATGCGCGACTGCGAGAGGCCGAAGCTGACCTTGAGAAAGTGTATAGCTATCAGGGGAGCACGAATCGGATTCGCATTGATGCGTGCGCCGGATACGGGCATGGATGTGACTTTAGTCCGGCAGGAGCCCAACGCACGATTGAGAAGATGCAGCGAGAAGCATGGTGGTTCATTGTTGAGCGGCTTGAGATGCGTAGGGTGCTCAGCGTGCAGAAGACCAAAGAGTTAGATGAGCAGTTGAACAAAGGTGAATTGCCTCCCATTACGTATCCGAACGTGGAGGCATTCGTCCAGAAGTACGCATCAGACATCTCGTCGCTTATTGAGGATCAGATAAAGGAGGTGTTCGGGTTCCTACGCCCGCGTGGGGGTACGCGCGGCGGGAAGTATAAGACCAATCCTAAGTTCGAGTTGAAGGACCGAGTCATCCTGGCGTATTGGGTCGACGACATGACGTGGAGTAGTCGATACCAAATCGCCCACAACTACCAGAACGAAGCCCGTGCACTGGAGAGGGTATTCCAGACGTTGGACGGGAAGGGTAATGTGCTGAAGGGCTATTACTCAGAGTTGGACATCGCAATGAGGGAGGCACCTGATGGGGTAGGTGAGACTGACTATTTCAAATTCCGGGCATGCAAGAACCGCAACCTACATCTGCAATTCAAGCGGATGGATCTGGTGAAGAAACTGAACATGATTGCTGGGGGTAAGTCCCTAAAGGAAGCATCGCAATGACAAAGCTGAGAGAGCAAGTGCATGAGTTCATGGTGGCTACGGGGCAGGAGATTCTGGATAACCCCTCAGTACCACCTTCGCCCGCTACGGTTCGGTTGAGGGTACTGCTTATTGTGGAAGAAGCGTTTGAGTATGCAATTGCATCTACGTCGGATAGGGGAGCGCACAGATACTTGAGCGCCGCAATGAGCAACGTACTGAAGACCATACAGGAGTTGGATGCTGACGTATGGGATCACCCGAACCGCGTAGAGATTGCCGACGCGTTGGCCGATCTTGATTATGTTGTGGAGGGTGCACGCCTTACGTATGGAATCGATGGGGACCGGATTGCGGACATTGTGCATGCAACCAACATGAAGAAGTTGGAGGGCCCAATCGACCCGGTAACCATGAAGCGACTGAAGCCTCCTGGCTGGGTTCCGCCGACTGTCGATATCGCTAAGGAGCTGAACAAGCAATGCCTCCCAAAGTAACAGGGCCACTGTTCAAGTGGTTTGGAAGTAAGTGGTTGAGCAGTAAGACGCTCCCACAACCAACACGGGACTCGTTGATTGAACCGTTCGCGGGAGGAGCTGGTTATGCCTTACGGCATTGTCACCTAAACGTCCTATTGGCTGAGTCGGATGTTCGATTGCATCATTTGTGGGTGTGGCTCATAAGGTATGCGACCGAAGCGGCCATTAGGGAGATTCCGATCGATATCCCGGTCGGTACAGATATCAGACATTTGGAATTGAGTGTCGGCCAGGAACTACTCCTCAAAAACTGGCAGCGAACGAATAACGTGGGGAATTGCTGGACCATAAGTCCGTGGGGCAACAAGCCCGGACAATGGACCGCAAATACCCGCGCACGTGTTGCGGAAGAGATAGGGGCAATCAAGCATTGGAATGTAGCAACCGATGACGGGTTCGAAGTAATGAAGCGTTCTTACTTCGTTGACGCCACATGGTTCATCGACCCTCCTTATCAGTACAACTACCAATATGGTAAGCGACCAATTGATTATGAAGCTCTAGGCAAATTGGTAGATAGGTGTGCGGAGCGTGGTCAGGTGATTGTGTGTGAGGCAGTATGTCCCAAGACAGGCCGTGTTCCTACGTGGTTGCCATTCAAGCACTTCGGCGACCGCATCACCAGTAGGCGCAAACCCACCAATAACCATCACAGCAAAGAGCTAATTTGGGTCAGTGCCTAACACGGCAACACGTGTTGCGGTAGCTTGCGGCATAAGTAGTAGTAAGCACCGCAAACGGTTGTTGTGAGGAGGTATCATGAAGACCTATACGCTGATTGATGGTAAGTGCCACGAAGGTGTTGTTGTGAAGAACGTAGGGAGGGGAGCCCCGCGCGTGATGGTCGGAGACCGAACGTTTATGTATGCGGGCACAAGGGACTTTGTTGGGCTTGCGCCTGATAAGACCACAACGGTTACGCGCGCACGACTTGCAACTACGATTCATCAGAACCGAAAGTTCATGATTCTGGTGAATGACTGGAAGGGACTTGTTGGGGGGACAATGCTGCTGTTCTCCGTAACAGTCAAACTCCCTAAGGGGCATTCGGGCCCGCTTGTGCGGTTGGTGAAGCTAGCTAATTGTCCGATGAGGGGAGCACATTTACATGCTCATGGGCAATGCCGGTTGTGTGGGGAGGAGTTAGTGGACAACATTCCTCGCACGAACAACGGTAAGCCATTCAGGCATCCAGATAAGGGGCTGATTCACGAGTCCACACGCGCACAGGAGTCGATGGTTGGCTGGTTCAACATTCGGTCCCGTGAGGCCCAGAATGGAGAGACAATCGTTGAGGGGTTGTTGTCGTTTCCGAACCATAACCCCAGACAGTCAATTCCGGGCGACTTGGTTGTTGGGTATCCAATTACGTCGGTGTTGGATACCCAAACATTGTTTAGTGGATTCAGGATCGAGTACGCGGGTGGAGAGATTCCGCAATTCAGGACAGTGCCGTATGAGGAGAAGTTGGTAATGGACACGGACTGGTATTTGGACGGTCAACTATGACGGCGGAACTCCTGCGGCACATGTTGGGGAACTTCGCACTTGCGTTGTTGTTCATTGGCGCGCTTGCGTTGCTGTGTGGGTATGCGCTTGAGAGGTATGAGAGATACGAGGAGACAGACGATCCGGAAGAATCACTGGAGAGGAGGGTACGGGCGGTTGAGAATCGGTGTAGGGGGTTGAGAGATCAGATGAACAAGGTAGTAGATAGGGTCGAAAGACTAGAACGTAAACAGGAGCGGGAACATGAGTGATTGTCATGATGGACCCAAGTGGAACCCGAGGCGGGCATCTGCACACCTGCTGAGGATTGCGGCGGACTACACGGAGAACGCAACAACCGATAACTCGTTCAGCAGCGTAAGGGAATCGTTGATTGTCATTGCGCTGAAAGAGCCAATGGTGTCGCGTAATCGCCTGACCGAGATCATGTATGGCGTGCTTGGGTATGATGAGGAGACCATTGCGGAGGAGTGCAGGTGTTTGGTTGATGATGAGCCGGGACTCATGATCCACCAGACAATTCCGGATGCGGAGTTGGAGTCAATGGCATCGTTGGTTCAGTCTGGTGGGGCCATCAAGTGGAATAGGTGGCCGAGATTGAGGGCCGTATTCAAGAACACGTCTCCGTCTAACCGGATATGGTTGGAGTTGGTAGCGTTCATCGATACGGTTGTGACGCAGTACGGATGGGGGACCAATACGCCGCAAGTAACCGAGGCACTTGCTGATGCTCAGTGTGAATGCGATATGCTGGATATGGACCGCCAGCAATCAATCGCCCGCATCACCGAACTACAGGCATCCAATACCAAGAACGTTGAGAAGTTGAGGGCAACTCAGGGTATGCTGAGGCGGGTAGTAAATGCCCTATTGTTCGGTACTCCACCACTCATTCCGAAAGACGTTCTGACAAATGATGAGATGTACGAGGTACTGAGGATTGACGCCTAACGGTTCAGTTGTACGGGTAACCGTTCCTGAACCTGAACGCCGCATGGACCTCCCGCCATGCGGCGTTCACCTATTTGGGCTTCACCGCAACACGTGTTGCGGCATAACCGGTTAGGAGGTTGTGATGCCTGCTACGGAAGTCCCTCAAATGGACGTTAGGGTTGTGCTGCTATTGGCGTATACGTCCCGCAACATAGGGGCGTTGAGTGCTTGTGTGGAGCATATGCGAACAGTGCTGGGCATGAATTATCCCCAGATTTATGCCATAGCGCGGGAGGTGAATCCGGCGTTGGAACTTGCGGAATGGGATGCATTGTTGGCTGAAGCTGACGACTTGTGGGAGTGAGGTGTGTGATGGAAAAGTGTTGTGGGACGTGCATGCACTGGAATAGGTCTGACCCGATCGATGGGTGTGCGGTGGTGGAGGTAGAACGGACTGCCGAGATAGGTGAGTGCCTGAATAGGGCATTTCCCAACCACACCCCGAGAGTATGGATTAGGTCGAATTGTGGGGCTCTATGTGTCAGATACAAGGAGTTCCGTTATGACCCCGAGAGGTTGGGGATGGCAATTGTGCTTGAAGCGGTTTACCGAAGTGAGGAATTCGACCGTAGTGGGGAATGCACCCAATTGCCGGACGGGGTTGAGGCTATACCGGCATTCTGGCGGATGGGTGAGTGTAGGGCATATGCGGGAGCCCAAATGCGGAGAGCCCGAGAAGAGCTGAAGTTGGTTGGCATTCCGCATGAGAGGGTGAGTGGGTTTGTCAAGGACGCTGAGGAGTTATTGAGACGGCTAATTAGGCAACACGGATGGGGGTCTGTTGAGCTGAAAGCCGAGAAGGACCGAATTGTTGAGTGTTGGCGTCGCGCCAAACCCCCTCAACCGAAACTGATAGGGAATGAAGGTGTGTGATGGAAGACCGCGAAGACTACTGCACTACATGCAAGGACTTCACAGTGCGGTTGAAGTTGTGTGTGAATTGCCATGACCGGGAAGCCCATATGGCACAAGCCACAATCACCAGACTGACCACCAAAGTATCGGAGCTTGAATCTGAACTTACCGAGTATCGGAATAGGGTGTTTGCGGGGGATGTGTGGGTTGTGAGGTACGTGGTAGATGGGAATGAGATTGAGCGGTCAGGTACGGAGATGGAAGTACGTCGGGTGCTGAAGTGGGTGCGGAAGGATGGTAGTGCTACCAATATTCGGTTCGTTCATAAGAGGGTGTATCGAATGCGGTGCAAGTCCCTACATCAAACCTGTAATGACCCTCCCAAGGGGGACGGTAACTGTATGGCGTACTCGGCATTTTTGAACGACGCCATAGTTGTGAGTAAGGAGCTGGTTAGGGGAGCGCCTAAGGCGTACCCGCGATGGAGGCCACTATGAAGACCAAACCAACCCCATACCCAACAAATCAAGTCCATCAGGATCGGGGCATGATGTTGGAGTGTGTGCGTACTGCCAGGGAGTTGATTGTTAGGGCGTTAGGGAGGATTGAGTACTGTGGGGTGGAGATGCCTGATGAGGACCGCAATCAGCTTCATGAGGCCGTAGCCGTACTGGACCGGGTAGAGCGTCTAGTCAGAACAACCACATGGAAGGAGGCCACTGATGCCGACAAACCTCATACCGCTAAGTGAGGCCGGTTACAGGGAGAGGGACTTCGTCCTGAAGCTATGGGCGAACGGGATGATGCCTCGTCTGATTGACCTAAAGGCATTCATGGAGATTGCCAAGTACGACCCTAGCAGGGATGAGATTGTGGTCGAGATACTTGGTACGACGATGGCAATTAGGGTTGTGGAGTTGTATGGCCCCGAACCGGTAAGGGGGGGACGCCAAAAGGAGACTAGAGATGGCTAAGAAGCAAAAGTTGACCGTGAAGGTACCGCCCATTGCGGTGAGTGTTCGGAACACTGATGGGTGTAGTGGTACGTCGTTCTATGACACGTTGTTGGTCATTAGGGCTGACAGCAAATACTCCCTAGCGGAGAAGCTGCGCGACCTAGCTAGCCTGATTGGGTCATCCGACAACCTACTGAGTTCCGGAACCGTAATGATTGGTTGCCGCCGTAGGTGAGGGATGGAGATCAAACAAGTCAGGTGTTGGTTGTGTGGTGTTTCGTTTGGGCACGGGAAGGTAGTGGTGGCCGAGAACGACCTAACCGGTACCCGAACCTATCTGTATGGTTGCCACGACTGCACAACCCGCAGGGACGGCATTAGGGTATTGGAGATGAAGGCCATCACTATGGACAACGCAACGGAGAAGAGACCATGAAGGTTATTAGGTACGGCAAAAAAATCCGCAAGCTACTGCGATGTCAGATGTGTGAGTCGGAGATGGAGGCAATGCCCGATGAACTCAAACCTACCTCGCAGGTGAATAAGAATGGTTCGGTGATGATGGGGTGGACATGCCCGGTATGTGGGGTGGACGTCTATACGTCAGACGACTCAATCCCAATCGTAATGGAGAGGTAGCGATGAAGCTCCCCCGGAAAGGCACCCGTATCCATTACGACCCAACACCCGGCATACAGAATCCCAACCGGTGGAGTGGTCAGTACAGAGGATGTGTGGATGGACAGTTGATTGTTAGGGTATGGTTTCCACACAAGCAACGTTGGAGTTATCAGCTATACAGCAGATGGTGGTGGGATGAGGGTCACTTTAGGGTCGGCCCACTACCACGACTCAAATTGATGTCAGCATAGGAGGGAATGATGGAACAGCTAAGAGAGGGTGACGACATACAGACACTCGTTCTGGTGGTTATGTGTGAGTGTTGCCATACCGTGTACCGGTTACGACCAGGTGACTACCATAGGGAGAATTATGAGATTGTGTGGAGGTGTGTGGCATGCAACGTCGACAACTACCTGGGTCACGCTCAGAAGTTCTCCGAATATGTAGCGGGTCTGTTGGGTAGACTGGAGAGTGCTGAACATGAGTTGTTGGAACGCCGAACAATCGCCGGTAGCCCTAGAAGGTTCTTCAGCATACTAACTACTGATGGCCCCCCAGACCAACGTCCCATAGAGGGAGTGCAGTTGTCTGACGGGTCATGTCTGTTGTGGTGTCCCAATGGTGCGTTGGTTGGATTCGATTCTTTGGAGGGGTTGTTATCTGCACACCCGAACTTCAGACTGTACTGGAAGCAAGGTGAGGACGGACACATGCGCTGGGTGAAGGACCCCAAAGAGACTCCGTAACTACCGGGTTGGATCGTAGTCATTTACCCACCTAGACATTCCGCATCACAGCATTCAATATCAGGGATTGGAGGTGAGTGCGGATGGACCCCGAAATCCCCATCAGTTCAGTTCCTATCAATTCGCTACTTGATCCGGAATGGGATGAGGTGGTGAGATGGGGGCCAATCGAGGAAGTGCTCCCACCGCAAGGATTGGGAAGCACGGAGGAAGGAGGCTTAGACGATGGGTGACGTTATGGTGTATGGGTCTGACCCATTCGATATCACGGTGGTTCGGTACAAGGACGGAGAGCACGCAGGGAAGTTCTGTGCGTTCTATACCCAAGAGGTGTTTGCGAGGGGCAGTACACGGGAAGAAGCCATTGAGGCGTTGTGCGCAAAGTTGCGTGGTATGTTCAGCAATTGCGACGTACACCAGCGAGTGTGTGTTCCGTTCAATAAAGTGTTGCGCCCCAAGAAGGGTGAATGACACCGCAACATGTGTTGCGGTAGGAGGCTCATATGGGACGCAAACCCCTAACCCCCTTAGATGTGGATGAGTGGGAGCAGAATAGACCGCCCACTAACCGCGAAGCCCTAATGATGAATGAGGGCGTGCAGGCAACCATACATGCGCTGTTCGCACGTGCGCGCATAGACCCCGTGTGTACGTTCGACTTAGTTGCCCGCGAAGAGACTAGTAAGGTGAAGATTCGGGCCTTACCGCATCAGCGCCTATTTTTCGACTTCGTAATGGCTCACAGACATTGCGTGGTGTTCGAACCGCCCGGTACAAGTAAGACGTTCAATACGGCGTTCATTACGTTGTTCTTGCTGGGCAATGACCCAACAGAACGCGGAGCCATAATCAGCGCTACACAACCACAAGCCCGTAAGCCGTTGGGGATGGTGCGGAGCTACATTGAAGAGTCGAAAGAGCTGAAGGCCATATTCCCCAAACTCCAACCCACACTACGACGGGGTGAGCCGTGGACTAAGGACGCCATAACGGTGCATCGACCTCCGGGCATTCGAGACCCGTCGCTGGTTGCCGTGGGTATCGATGGGGCCTTACCGGGTTCGCGTCTGAGCTGGATTGTGGTGGATGACATTCTGAACCGCGAGAACACCGCCACACACGAGCAACGCCTAAAGGTCATAGACTTCTTCGACCTAACGGTACTGAGCCGCAATGACATGAAGACCGGGCGGTGCATCGTAACCAATACGGCGCACCACGAACACGACCTCCAGCACTACCTACTGAAGAAGGGTTGGCCTACCCTACGAATGGAGTTGGAGGGGAACGTTTGGATCTATAACACGGATTGGGACTCACCCCTGATACGGCCTGCTAAGCATACGCCGTTGAGACCAAATGGGCCGTACCGGTTGACTGACCACGACAAGGACGGGTTTGACGAATTCAATACCAAGTCCATGTGGCCTGCTAAGTACGACGCTGATGTGGTGGCTGAGCTGAAGCGGAATCACACGCCTAGGCGCTACGCACAGCTATTCAAACAGGAGTGTAGGGACGAAGAGTCACAGCGATGCAAGGATTCGTGGATTGAGGCATGTAAGGAGCGCGGTAAGGGACTGAAGCAACTGCACAAGTACGAGGGGCCCAACCTAGTGACGACGGGCGTAGACCTAGCGTTTAGGGAGGGAGAGGAGCACGACTTTACGGCGTTCGTTACGGTGGAGTTCATGCAGGATGGCAGTAGGCGCCTATTGGAAGTCGAGTATGGGCAATGGGACTCTCCGACCATTGTGGACAAGTGCATTGAGAAGGCTGAGCTTTTCAAGTGCATCCTTAGGGTGGAGAACAATGCCGCGCAGGACACCATCATTCAGTTTGCGCGTAAGCGAAACAAGGCATTACGAATCAGGCCCCACACCACGGGACGCAATAAGGCGCACCCTGAGTACGGTGTGGAGGGTATGTTTGTTGAGGTACGCAATGCAGGCTGGATATTCCCGTGTGACGATGCACTCAACTGCGATGAATCCGTACAGTGGTTGTTGGAGGGTATGGCAACCTACGATCCAGCCAAGCACACACATGACGGGCTTATGGCGTTGTGGTTCGCAGTCGAACAAGGACGCGAGTTGGGGGCATTCCGTACACTCAAGTCCGGAGCTGGCGGTTTCGGTGGGCTAATGAGCAGATGAAGGGAGCAGACAATGAAACATGCGTGGTTGTTGCTGATGGTGTGGTTGATGGGGTGTTCGTCCACTGACCTTCCGAACGGGCTTACGTGCGCAACGTGCGACGCGCGCGTGGATGGCCCTACCGCTATGGTGTGCGTCGATGAGGCGTTCTCTAGCGAGACGGGTGTGGCCGTAAATGCCATCAGGGAATGGGATGGGGCGTTGTGCGGTAAGTTGCAATTCAAGACCAGAGTCATCGATGGGGCAGATGCCCCGGTAGACGGGTGTGACTATACGGTGTTGGCCGTAAGCTCGACTGCCCCATGGGTTGCTGAGCATATGGAGGAGAACCTAGCAGGCTTTGCGGATCCCTCCATAGGCGTAGCTTGGGTGATTATTGACAAGGTTCCGGCAGGGTTGACACGTGCGGTTGTGGTGCACGAATTCGGTCACCTGTTGGGAGTCAAACACGGTGAGGGTGTAATGGCCGCAACCCTTACCAACGAATGCATTGCGGCTGAGTCTGTAGGGGAGGTGGAGTGATGGATACTGTATTAGGTGGAGCGATGGATGCCGTATTGGATGTGATGCAGGTAATCCGTAAGGCGCCAAGGGTGTTCTATCTGGTTAGGTTGGCGGATGAGACGGGTGTGAGTGGGACTGGGATTGTGGCGGATGGTGTGCAGTTCTGGGACGGTACGTGCGTTGTGAATTGGGCCACAACCACAACAAGCACAAGCATCTACAAGTCGATCACCGACGTAACTACCATTCACGGCCATAACGGTAAGACGCGAGTGTTCTGGGAGGACATCGACTTCATACACCGTCCTACGCAAACAGCAGTCATGCACGACTGTCAGGTGTTCAAGCCACTACCGGACGGGTCATGTGAGCTGTTCGATGGTTGGCCTAAACCCGAAGAGGACTACGTCAGTATCCGGTGGTACATAAACCGGTATGGGCGTCGGTTGCACAACCTACCTAGGGCAACACCCTATGTTGCTCCACCGATGGGTGTAAGGGGCCCCTAGTGCGCGGCATAACCCTACCGCAACACGTGTTGCGGTGGAGGTTACTATGCGTCCAACATGCCCGGTCTGTGGTGTCCGTCACACCAAATTCCCCCGTAAGTGCTATTACAACCAACTAGGCTATTACTCACACGCCATCATCATGACTGGCCTCAGTGACATTCAGGCCATTCTCAACCATCCCCAACTAGATGGTAAGGATTCGTGGAAGAGTGAGTTGCGCAAGTTCGTTGTAATGAAGAACTATGTGCGGGAATGGGCTGATGAGATTGATCCAAAGCAAGCGGGTAAACCGGATACCTTAGAACCACCGATTGACCTCATACGTGTGATTGTGGTGGCTGAGAATGATTTGCAGCGTGCCATACTGGATGGGGCTCTGAAGTACCCGGACATCCGAACACGCATCGATAACCTAGCGGCCAAGCTAGCCAATGAGTGCAGGTTGGCCGAACGAGAGGAGAGGGCCTATGAAGGTGGGTGACAAGGTCCGTATCAAACTACATGCCCGCGAAGAATGGGTTGCTGATGTTGCCAATATTGTAGATGGTGCGGTTGGGACACTGGCATCGATCTATAAGGGGATGTATTTGGTAACGTTCAATCCACCACTCTATCCTACGCGGAAGCGGGGGTCGTATAACCTACCGCAACCCGTGTCGGGTATGCATTTCGATCGTCAAGACCTCATTGCGGCATAACTTACCGCAACCCGTGTTGCGGAGGTGGTTATGCGTACTTCAAAACAACTCAAGTCTGATGTGCGGTTCGCCAGGCGCATTGCACAGCTCATTTCAGCACACCTATCTGATGATGAGTTTGCACGCTTGTTGGCTATGCTTGATGGGTCCGACCTTATCGAAGATGCCATTGAGAAGGTCGGGTTCTGGAGATGCCCGCACGTGTACGTGAGGGGCAATCGCAAAGCCGTAAAGCGAGAACCTGTGAAGGCAATGGGTAAGGAGGAGTGATGCTGAAGTATGTAAATGATCCCACAATCATCGCATTCACCAGGGCCCGATTACCCTACGGATGGCTCGGTAACATGAGTGCCTATCCGGTCACCATCTTTGAGGTGTGTTGGCCTACCGCCGAACATGCATTCCAAGCCATGCGGGTGCATGAGAACTATTGGAATACGGTACGGGATGCTGCATCACCCATGACCGCTAAGATGCTAGTGAGGGGGATGATATCTAGGGGTGGTTACTTTATGGTGGTGGAACCCCGTACCGTGCGTGACATTGAGAACATGCGTACGGTGTTGATGCAGAAGGTGATTCAGAATCCCAAGCTAGCAGTAGCGCTACTCCAGACCGGAGACAGCCTAATTGTTGAAGACGTTACTAAGCAGCCACATGACTTGTTCTGGGGCATGAAGTTGGTTGGAGACCATTGGGTGGGGGACAACATGCTTGGGTTATTGTGGATGGGGGTACGCGCTAGGCTACGAGGCATTATTCCTCAACAGGGGGTTCTATGAGTAAGAAGGTAATTGGCATCGACCTAGCATCCGGTAAGGACTACACGTCAATGGTTGTGATGGGGGGCGGTAAGGTTCTGCAACTGCATCAAGGTACAACGATGGATGTGGAGCAGATTAGGGCTGCTGTCCGGACATTAGAGACTGCTAATCAGATGTCGGTGAATGCGAACAATGTTCTGAAGTTCGCAGTATGGTTCAAGTCGCAATTGTTCAGGGAGATGGGAGGGACTGGCATATGAAGCCTGTAGACCAGACAGTGTTTACGGTACCGGGAGGCAATTGCTTCTCAGCGTGTGTTGCGTCGTTGTTGCACCTAAGCATTGATGAGGTGCCGTACTTTATGGGGGATGAACCGCCTGATAAGCCCAATATGTGGTTCAGGCGGTTCTTGGATTGGTTGAAGCCTAAAGGGTTATGGGCGGTTACCATTGAGCTGGGTAATGGTTGGGTGCCATTCGGTGAATGCATCCTATCGGGCAAGTCTCCTAGGGGGGACTTTCTACATAGTGTGGTGGCCGATGGTCTAACTATCATTCATGACCCACACCCATCCAGAGCCGGCATACTGACGCGGGAAGACGTAGTGGTGCTGATTCCTAGGATCATCTATAGGTTGTAATGACTCTGACGATCAGAGACCTCTACACGACATGTCCTAAGTGCGGAATGTACTTGGGTGCCTACGCAATGCGCGCACGCGGGCAAGTGCGGCATAAGTGCCAACAACAATCGGAGGCTGATATGAGTAAGTACAGAGTCGAGACGTTTGGTCCATTTGAGATTAGCGAAACTGATAACTTCGCAGAATTCACATCCAAAGACGGAGACGGCGTGGACATACCGTTGCAGAACGGGGTGGCGCGTGTGCGCGTTACAGTGCGCAAGCGTCCCGGAGAACCGTCTGAACCATTCGAGCACCAGATTGGACGCCTTGCTAAGTGCATCATGGCAGAGGTTGAGGGGGAGCCAAGTACGTCGGACGGTGCGGTTGATGTGGCAATCCGTCTCATCAAACACGCGTACGGGCATAGACCGCTAGACCTAGGTCCTACCATTGCGGTGGACTTCGACGGCGTAATCCATTCCTACGTTAGTGGTTGGAAGGGTGTGGATGGGATTCCGGATCCGCCCGTACCAGGGGCCATTGAATGGCTGAATGATGTGGTTACGGAATGCCGTGTTGTTATCCACACCACAAGGGCCGAGAGTCCTAAAGGGGTGGCCGCCATTGTTGAGTGGTTGAAACGGAACGGCGCAACCCCACAACTCTACAACTCAACCATCACCAATAAGAAGGTACCGGCGGTCGTATACATTGACGACAGGGCATTCCGATTCACCGGTACATTCCCATCTATCGAGAAGCTGCTGATTGGAATGAAGCCCTGGTACAAGCAACCATCCTTTAGCGGACCCCACATAGGGACTCGCGGTAGGACGAGAAGTGAAGCGGCGCACGCTGCTATCGATATGATGGAACGAGAAGGGTTGTTGGATGATTCCAAATGTGTTGAGTTGAAGTTTGGAACCGATACGGGGGACTATCGACACACATGTACGGTTGTGGATACCGTGGCTGAGCCCATGGACCTTACCAAAATCCCCCTCTAATCCCACCTATACGGCCGACACCAATCCAACTAAACTAACACCTAGGCACCGCAACACGTGTTGCGGCATAACAGGTTAGGAGGCATTCATGCGACGACCGTTGTATGTCACGAACAAGGCTATGGTCCACTACATGTATTGGATGTGCGCACATAGCGCCAAAGAGCGACGGCTGCAAGAAGCACACTCGCGCGCCACCATATCGTTGGAGGCGTGGTTTGAATTCGTCAGATACCGGGGCAATTCGTACACACATATTGAGTTCTACGAAGCCTGTTGGGGAATCTCCAATGGCCCGTAAACGTCTAACCAGTGCACAGCTAACCGCACTAGATAGGGAGGTAGTGGTTGGGGCGGTATGGACGGTTGAGGAGTTCCATACCCTGAATCCGGTGCAGGTAGTGAGGGAATGTGCTGATGGGTTGTTTGTGTGGGTTGTGCCTAAGTATGGAGTAGAGGGGCGCAAACACCCGTTCAAAGTAGGCCGTTCATTCTTCGACCTATCGGGGTCCAAGTACATTGGGACCGATAAGGTATGTGACCACGAGCAGATAACCGATCTAATAGGATGACTATGAAACTCCAATTCATTGCAACGGTGTTCGAGAAACGTGAGCGAGAGAACGCAACCTCAACAACACTGACGTCCACTAACGCTGAGATTGCGATTTACCATTCTCCGAAGGACGCCAAACACTTCGGTCCCGTTAGGGGTACTGAGGGGGAGTCAAACAAGTTCTTTCGGGTAACCATTGAGGAGGTGCCATACAGTGAAGCCAGCAATGGGACAACCATTGAGGACTACGCTTCATGAACACCGCGAGGGCTGTCATGCTGTGCGCGGCATCGTACATGCTCTCAAGGGAAGCTGATGCCATCTACTACAATCTCGAAGCATCTGATGAGGAGCGCAAACGTGCACGTGAGCTTGATAAGGTATCCCATCAGATGGCAAAGGATGCCGGCGCACTTGATAGCGATACACTTTGGCATCAAGGGGTGGAGTGGGTAACTAACGCCGATACTGACAAGTATGCGGATGACTAGGAGGGTGTGATGAAGATGGGATTGATAGATCCGGAGACTGGTGAGGTGTGCGCCGTATTCAAAGTTTCAGAATCGAGCATAGATGACGTTCATAAGGCATTGTGTGATAAAGGCACATTCAAGATGCCTGTATCGGTTTGGATTGAATACTTACCGATGCCTAAGGCCAAACCGGCTATCGTTTGTATCAACCCTAAGATTCGCCAACACCTGTGCTACACATGGGCAACTAAACTGAGGGACTTGCAACATAGGGATGTGAGATGTGATAGACCTACGCTTGACTACAAGTTCAACATCTGAGACGTTCGGGGTTGACTTGAAGCACGCGAGGCCAACATGTGCGGTGGAAAGATTCAATCCTATGTGGTGGGGTATCGGCATACTGACGGGCGCAACCTAACCCGCTACGTTATGGCAAGCTCTGAAGCTGAAGCCATAAGTGTTGTGACGGCCGAACCTACCTGCGCTGAGTTGCAATACGTACAACTCCCCTCCCAATTACAACCCCCAAAGCTATGAGCCCCCCTAGGTGGTTGACTAAGTTCCCATATAGGGGTGTCGGCATATGTTCGTGGTGCGGTAAGGCCACCCCACCGAAACGACGATACTGGTGTTCAAAGGAATGTGTTGAAGAGTGGATGATCCGTAGCAATGCCACGAGCCTACGTAGGGCAACGTTCGAACGGGACAGGGGCGTGTGCGCATTGTGCGGGGTCGACACAGAGGCAGTACACAACGAGCTAACCAAACTCTACTACGATGCCCTAGCGAGGCAAGTAGGGGCAGGAACGTATCATGCCAGTCATGCCCTAGCTAAGCGCATTCCCGACTCAGACCCCTACAGGGTTCGGATGCGTGAGTTGGGTAGTCCTAAGTGGATGAAGCGCTCTCTGTGGGAGGCCGATCATATTCAGACGGTTGTGGAGGGTGGCGGGGGTTGTGGGTTGGAGAACATTCGCACGTTGTGTTGGAAGTGTCATGCTGCGGAGACGGCTAAGCTACATGCCCGTCTGAAGGAGTTTCGTAGGCATTGCCCTCCTGATGTGGAGGCGTGGTTGGATGAACTAGGTACCGCAACACGTGTTGCGGCAGATAAGGAGGCCCCATGAAGTGCAGTATGATCGTTCCGAGTGAAGTAGTGGCCGAACACTTACACGCTCGCGCGTGTGCGTGGGTGAAACGTCTATTGGAGAAGTGTGAGGTACAGGACGGGAAGGTCGTTATACCAGAGGAGCTAGTTAGGTCACTAAGCAATGCCGGGAAGGATTACCAACAACTAAACCCCATAGACCGATCCATTCTGCGGTATGAGGCTATGATGCTGATGCTGGCAATCACAAGGCCAGAGTGGCACGGGCGTAAGTTGGTACGGTGTGGGGAGTGCAGTAGGCGCGTCAATGGTGTATGTGAAAACCATGGGTCCGAATGTGATGCGGACTGGGGTTGTGTGGAAGGATTGGAGGCACAATGAAGAAGGCAAAGTCTGATAAGCAAATCGTCGGGACCGTTGAGCATGTTGGCATCGATACGTTGAAGCCCAACAAGTGGAACCCAAATAAGATGACTACCCGCAAGATGGATAGTCTGAAACAAGGACTGATGGAGGAGGGTTGGCTATCGTCTCAGACGTTGCTGGTGTGGGGTACCGATAAGGACGGAGTTGCCCACAACGTCATTATTGATGGTGAGCATAGGTGGCGGGCAGCGAAGGCTTGTGGGTTCAAACAGGCTCCTATTGTGGTGCTGAACAACATCACTGAGATGGAGGCAAAACGGCTAACCATCAAGCTCAATCAACGACGTGGTGAGTTTGACAGTACGATGCTTGGAGACCTGTTGAAAGAGGTTGCACGCGAGACGGATGCAGCGCTGTCGCTGGGCTTTGAGGATGACTATGTGAGCAAGCTCATTGCATCTACGGATAAGACCGTAAGTGCGGCAGTATCGGCAGCAACTCCTCCCCCTGCACCGCCACCCCCTCCTGCTCCACCGCCACCTCCTCCAACTAAGGTGGACGGCATCAAGGGCGTACAACCAAACACCCGCATTCCGGTCGTCTTCTACATGGATTCAGATGAGGATGCGACTTTGGTGCGTGAAGTGTTTGCGCACGCTCAACGGCAATTCGAGTCTGACAGTAAGTTGCTGTTGAGTGCCGCCAAGTACATCAAGGCCAATCCGACCGCTATTCCAAAGGGGTAATGATGAAACGCGTAATGCCGGACGGCTCCAGTATCGACATGACCTATAAGTCCCCCCGCGTTAGTGGGGAGATTTATGAATGTGGGTTGCCCCTTACGTTTGACCAGTACAGCTATTGCGAATTCAGGTGCGCATACTGTTTCGCATTCAGTACTAAGTCGGTGAATATGGGGGGCAGTAAGGAGAAGAGTCTAAGTCGATACGACTACCCGCTTACGTGCGTTGATGTGGAACGGGTAAAGTCCCTGTTCCTGAAGCGCACAACCAGTGAGAAGGGTGTTGTGCCGATGATACAGAACCTCATGGCAAAGCGGGCCCCCTTCCATTGGGGAGGGCTATGTGATCCGTTCGACGGCCATGAGGAGAGGTATCAGGTAGGGTTGGAGCTGCTCCGGTTCTTGCGCGCCATGAACTACCCGACGGTGTTGTGTACTAAGGGTGTGTTGATGACCCGAGACCCATGGCGTAGCGTGCTGATGCAGAGTAACTTTCGGTTCCAGCAAAGCATCATTACTCAGGACCCTGTGAAGGTGGCAGTAGTGGATGCAGGGTGCCCTGATGCGGAAGCTAGGTTTGAGGCTATGCGCGTACTTGCGCGCGAGATGGGCCTCATTACGACGTTGCGGTTACGGCCCATCATACCGGGCATCGTTACGCCTAAGGACTGCGTGGAACTTATCAGGCGTGCTCACGCGTGTGGGGCAGTAGGTGTGAGTACGGAGTTCTTCTGCGTTGAGGCACGGGGGGAACATAATCGAGAGCGGTATGCGCCGATGAATGAGGTGGCGGGCATTGACATCTTTGACTTCTACCGTAAGAACTCACCAGGCCAGAGCGGATACTTGCGCCTAAACCCTGAGGTGAAGAATCCGTACTTCGACGCCATGGAGTCGACCGCTAAGTCGTTGGGGATGCGGTTTGCCATCAGTGACTTCCATGGCAAGGAGCGGAATAACTGCACTACATGCTGTGCGGTTTACTGGGATGATGAGACCCAATTGGGAGGCAATGCTGAAGGGCCCTTTATCAACTACGGTACACTCACGCGCGGCATCCAATTGGCATCCCGTACGGGATTCGTGTCGTTTGGGGATGTGGCTGAATCGCTCGATTGGGCCGAGCATATTGTGGATAGTAACTTTCAGGGGTACATGTGCTCGAACCTGGAGCGTAGCCGCAACCGCAATAAGACGTTGAAGGACGCCCTACAGGGGGAATGGAATGACCCCAATAACAGCAAGTCCCCTCACCGCTACACGTACGGCCAACTGAAGCCCATACGGGTGAATGATGCCGGGGATGTGGTGTATCAGTGGGTAGGTAGGAAACCAACCTAGACCGCAACACGTGTTGCGGTGGAGTGGCAGATGAGCATTATCAACCTGTTCTTTCTGGTACCTCCGTCGCAGCTTGGCGGTTGTACGTCGTTCACCCTGCATCTGTACCATGCGCTTATCAACCTAGGGCACACCCCTAGGTTGTGCCGCATTACGGACACTGACAAAATCAAGGCCAGTAAGTTTCCGTATGGACTTGAGATATGGAATGTTCCGCTTGAGTACGCATTGAACTTAGTTGGCAATGAGCCTGCCCTAATCACGTACTGCTTCTGGAAGAAGTATGCTGTGCATGCCGAACCGCTGATAAGGGCCGGAGTACCAATGGTGGTGCATGACCCCGCCGAGTTTCATTCGGATGAGTTGGAGTTGTTCAAACGGTTGCGGTATCGCCCAATAGTTATACGGGACCGCAACGTGAGGGGACTAAAGGCGTTAGGTGTGGAGTCTACGTACATTCCACACCCGTACGCCACATCTCCTACTGTGCCGATGCCTAAGGTCTACAGAGCCTTATGCTTGGCAAGGGTGGACTTTAGGAAACGCACTCACTGGATAGTGACCGCCAACAAGGCGTTGAGCGAATCGAAGCAATGCCACCTATACGGGGAGGTGAATCGTATTTACGAATATCACCAACTACGCAAGGAACATCCTGATTGGAAGCAGTGGTATCACGGGCAATTCCCCGACAGGTTGGGGGCTGCGGTGGAGTTGTTTGGTGGGGCTGAGTATGCTGTGGACCTAACTCACATTCAGGGAGACGGGGGTGGCACGCAGTACACATTCTTTGAGGCGTGGAATGCCGGCATCCCGTTGGTACTGAACAGGGCATGGGAAACCGGGGTAACCGATGAGGTTAGGGACGGAGATAGTTGTGTGATGGTAAACAATGCCGATGAGTTGGTTGAGGTATTGAATACCAATCCTAAGAACTTCGCTGGAATAGTTGAGGGGGGCACACGCATAATGCACGCACACGGCAATGACGTTGCGATGCTGTATGCAGAACAAGCCATTAGGAGGCCATAATGCTGATCGATATCGGAATTGGTAAGAAGGTGTTTGTGGGGGTTGTCAGTCATGCTCGCCCGGACAATGTTGCTAAGATGAGAGAGCTAGTTGGCGACGCAACGTGGTTCGTTGGAATTGGAGAGAGTAAGGCATACAAGGCAGCGGGGGCGGTTCATGTGGTGGAGAGTGGTCCCTTGTGCCGTAGTCGTAATGCCATCATCGACAATGCGGGCGCGAAGGCTGCTGATTATTGTGTGGAGTTGAGTGACGATCTGACCAAAGTACAGATTGCAGTATCAACACCTAAGAAGCTAGCGGCTCAAGACTCCGACTTTCAAACCGTAACCAGAATGGTGATTGAAGGGATGCTGGCGGTTGGGGCTAAGTTGGGCGGGGCTGCCCCTACTTCCAATCCGTTCTATTCAAATGTGGATGCCCCAATTCATAAGTCCTCATTCATCGTTGGGGACTTCATCGTAATCGATACGTCGTGCGGGCTTAGGTTCTCCGAAGAAATGACCCTCAAGGAAGACTACGACTATACGATGCAGCACATTTACACGTTCGGGTGTGTTGCCCGTAGGGATGATGTGTTGATGACATTCCTACATCGTAAGAACAAGGGGGGTGCCGTAGAGGTGAGAACGCCTCAGTTGGAGCAGGATAACATCGCGTATCTGAAGACGCGTTGGCCTGACTGCATTGTTGATAACCCGAGACGCCCCAATGAGATTCTGTTGAAGCTCCCCAAGTATCTCAATCAGGGGCGGGCATCGGTGTCGAAATGAAGGGGTTAGTGGTATCGGCTAAAGGCGCTGAGGAACGGGACCTAATTGAATACGATGGAGTATTGGTTAGGAGGGATTGGGGGCCCGACATAGGTGTGTTGAAGGAATGGGCTCCAGTTTACCGGTGCTTGGAGTCGAGAATACCAGGGCACCGCGTGATGGATATAGGTGGCAATATAGGCATGTTCAGTACTAAGGCATTGAAGTTAGGGGCTGAACATGTTGTGGCGTTTGAGCCAGAACCAGGGGCATTCAGTGTGTTGAGTGCCAATCTGATGGGGAAGAATGCGATTGCCTATAACGTGGCAGTAGGGGCAACCAATGGGACGGTCAGGTTGAGTGTATCGCCTAGCGGTAATGCCACGTCAGCAACCACTATGGTGCATGTGAATAGGCGGCAATCGATCGAGGTACCCAAAGTTTCATTCCTTGAGATGGTTGAACAGTACAGGCCGACGTTTCTCAAGGTGGATTGTGAGGGGGCGGAACTTGAGTTTTTGGATGGTTATCGGATGCCCGCTTGCGTGAAGGTAGTGACTGCCGAGCTACATCGGGAATTTGCTGGTTGGGAGTCATTGTGTCAGCGGGTGATTGGGTCCTTCAGTGAGTGGACGGCAATAAAGAAGCCATTGTCGTATTCGTTCCACAGGTGTTGGCTCATAAACTACGAGAGACCATGATTTACCAAACCAATCAGCCGTGGACTGTGCAGGTCGAACTAGTTGAGGGATGCAATAGGTTGTGCGCGTTCTGTGGCATAAACGCTATACGGACACGACCAGGTGATTACAAGTACATGACCGTTGAGACGGCAACCAAAGTAGCGATTGAGCTGGGGGCAATCGCTCCTAAGTGCAAGATTCATTTCGCAATGCATGGTGAGCCATTACAGCATCCACAATTCCATTCGATGGTCTCATTGTTCCGCACAATCCTACCTGAAGTTGAGATGATGGTAGTCACGAATGGGCGTGTGATTATGAACGACCTACAGGGAGGGCTGAATCGGATATTCGAGGCTGGGATCGATATGGTGATGCTCGATACGTACGAGCCTGAGCGGGGGCGCCTACGCGCGGGTGTGGAGATACTGCGAGGCATTCTGGTCTCAGACTATTATGGTGATGTGGTGAAGGGTAATGCCCCGAACCCGTATATGAATCATCACCGTAAGGTGCGTGGATACTTGTGCGTGATGGATGATATTGGGATTCGTAATGGTGAGCACCCTTCACGGAAACTACACAACCATTCCGGTTCAAACCCGTTAGGAACTAAGGTCCAGTCTCCACTTCAGAAGACATGCACTAAACCGTTCCGTGAGATGAGTGTGAATTGGAATGGGGATGTGCGGTTGTGTTGCGAAGACTGGACTGGTGCCTATACGTGCGGCAATTTGAACGAGAGGTCTGCTGCCGATATTTGGTACGGCCCTGAATTCGAATCCGCGCGTACAATGCTTCAGAACAAGCGGCGTGATTTCGGAGCCTGTAAGGTATGTGATGCTAGTAGTGGGATGAGATGTGGATTGCTGCCGAAATACCCGTCAGTCAGTCCTGAAGTTGAGAGCATTGTTAGGAACACTGAGAAGGAGGCAAAATGAAACGAAGACTGCAAAGCACCGCAACACGTGTTGCGGTCAAACCCGGTACGGTGCACCCGGTTGAGTACGTTCCCTATAAGGACCTAAAGAAGTCCGATTACAACCCTCGCAAGATGCCAAAGGCAAAGCTGGAGCGACTAGCTACGAACATTGCATTGTTCGGGTTCGTTGAGAACGTAGTTGTACGGAAGGAGACGGGGGAGATTATTGGTGGGCATCAGCGCATTGCTGCGCTTGAGTTGTTGGCGTCGGGTAAGTTTACGCCCAAGAATGCTGAAGGTAAGGAGATTGAATTCACACCCATCGTCAAGGTGCCAGTCATATACGTTGAGGGGTTGTCGGACTTTGACGTAAAGAATCTCAATCTCAGTCTGAACAGCATCAGTGGTGAGTGGGATTCCGATAAGCTGGGTACGCTTATCAATCAGATGGTCAGTGAGGTGGAGACCGCAATGGACAACATTGCGAAGGATGCACTTGCATATCTGTCGCCCAGCGGGTTGTCCACCGATGAGCTGAATGCAATCATCAACAAGGAATCTGAGGACGGGTTGGCGCCTGAACGTACAACCGGTGTCCCCAAGCTAAACCTTGAGTTTACGTCGAAGGAACTTAGGGATGCATTCAAGGCGTTCGTTGGTGAGGAGAAGCAAGACGGGATTCCGAGCGGGGACCTACTTGCTAAGCGGTTGGGAATTGAGGTTGTGAAGAAGCGGAAGTCGAAGCGTACCTAATTCGGCATCTCCACCGCTTAGTACCAAACTCCCTCCCCCGATCACAACAATCCGTCAACATACTAGGACGTTCAATACCGTGCTTTGAGCGCGGCATACGTAGTCCTATGCTCGCCAAGTAGACGGCTATTGCTAGGGCCAGAAGGTGGATTGCTGCGTTCATTAGTGGGTTGTACTAGGTACGGGCCCCTACCGCAACACGTGTTGCGGCATAACGCACGTGGAGGTTGTGATGCGCTCACGTGTTATTGACTACAGGGCTGAGTTCGAAAGCACCAAACGCGAGCACGATGCAGTGTTGGACGAAGCATCGTTTGAGGTGGCAGGCATACGCGCAACCGCTGAAGGTGAGTTGAAACTACTGTGCGGGAAGTTGGGTATCCGGTACAGGGATGCCAATAAGTCCGATCATCCCGAAATTGCTCACCATATGCGTGGGTTGGCAATCAAGACCAATAAGGTGTTCGATAGGGCCATCTGTAGGCGTAAGGCCCTACACCTATGGATGTGTGAATGTGCAAAGTTGGCCGAGTTGAAGTGTGGGGACAATCCTGGTTTGCTGCTCATGTATGACTCGATTTCGGTTAGTAGTTATTCGACGCAGGGATTCGGAGCCGCTACCTACGCGTCCGGATATGCAACGTTGGTTGCGTGGCAGTTGAAACAGATATGCGATTGGTTAGTGGTTGAGGTGATATGCAACCAACTAGACCGGTCGTACGACGTAATGGTTGGGGTTGAGTCGAAGTTGGACGTTGAGATTCTGAAGCTGAAACCAACCGCTATCACGTTGCGTGAGTGGCTGAAGAAGTGTTGGGCGGTAGGTTGCAATCCTAGGGTGTTCAATCCGTACTTGCCGCACGGCATAGAGGCGAAGCTGGGATTAGACTACTTTGGAGGTGAAATCAATGGGTAATTGGGTTGAATCCATATGTGCCAATTGTGGAAACCCGTATGAGCGACAAAGCCTATATGGGCAAGTTCATAAGGTGCGGATGCGCGTACGCGTAAGGGGGACTTCGCCCCGAACTATCACACGTAATGCGCACGTGTCGTTCTGCCCCCTATGTTTGGAGAAGCGTAAGTGTCGGGTGTGCGGGGTTAGGTTTGAGAGGTACCCACATCCCAAATATCCAATCAAGTATGTGTGTCATAAGGACGAGACAGTGACTAAGCGGTATGCGCGTGAGTATGAGCCTATGAGGGTATGCCCGTCCTGTTACCGAATGAGCAAGTGCAAGCAATGCGGGTGGAAGTTCGACTATAAGAAGGCCGGATACGTTAGGCGCCCACCATTGTGTCCTTCGTGCAAGGCTGAGCGGCGGAAACAGATGTGTTACGTGTATGTGAAACGGTACCGCAATGCTCATCCGGATCGTGCACGCGCCATAGAACGAAACACACAAGCCAAGAAAGCATTGCGATTCAAGACTGATCCTACCTACAGGGAGCACGTACGTGCGCGCCAGCGCGAATGGGCGAAGCGCGATCGGGTAAAGAAACGGACCCTGAAGACCCTAATTGAGTCGACGTGTCTGAACACTCCAATTGGGTTACTACGTGATAGGCGTTATGATTGTATGCACTACAATGCGAGGCTGTCTCGCGTTGTGAAGGAGAGACCACACGCATCTAACGTATGCCCCGAAGGATGTAAGTTCTACCGCAAAGGGAGAGGCTAAGATGGAATCTGATAACAAGTATTGTCCACCGGCAGGTGATGCGAAGTGGCCTGTACTGGATTCGTCGGGGATGCCCCTATCTGGACTACCGACAGTGACCGCCCATACTTGGTATGAGGCAAATGAGAAGGTTCGTAAGGAATGGGGACCGGAATTCAAAGCCGCACCATTGGGGTATAAGATCCCAGAACAGGCAACCCCTTCACGCCCCCAAGTTCCTCCCACAATAACGACCAATATCAAGAAGGCAATGCGCGGCCGCATAGTGCTGGACATCACATTCCTTCCAGACAACGACCTAAGCGACGAAGCAACACTGAGGTTGGTACGGTGGAGATTGGGAGTCGCCCCATTGCCATTCAAGTATTCGCTATCTATGACGCGCGACGAAAATGAGTAAGTGCTACGGCAACGAGTACGGGGGCGTCACGCATTGTAAGGAATGCCGTCCAGGTCGACCCTTGTGCCGTTGGCAGCGACGTAGCAGTAAGCGCTATCAGGTGTGTATGTGTTCGGCCTATCACTTCCCCCATAGGGTTGGATCTGGCTTGTGTGGCAATCGAGATGCCCAGAACTTGATACTGTACGGTCCTCCCCCTCAATCTACATCCCCCTAGTTGCGGCATAACCAACTAAACTACGAGGTTAGGATGCGAGTACGCATTGTGTTGACACCAGGGGCGTTGTGGAAGTTGGGTAGCGAATACGCGTCGCTAAGTCCGATTCAAATTGTGGTAAGTGGTAGTGAGTACGTGTGGATTGTCCCATTGGCACCCACATATGAGGCGTGGAGATCGACACATAATGTACGGAGGTATCCGATACGGGTGTCGAAAGACCGATTCAGTTTCCACGATTCAAGGTATCTTGGTCACGAACCGATTTGCGAACATGAACCGGTGACCACATGAATCAGAATCCTCCGTTGTGGGTCAAAGACGTATTGGCAACAATCGCAACAGTCGAGACGGCCAAGATGTTCTCATTCGTATTCACCGATGAGAAGTATCCGGTCTATATGCGCAAGCTACACGGAGTGATTCCGTATATTGTGCATTACAGTGACAAGTCTCCGAAGGCTGATGATTGTGAGGCGTGTGCGGCCGGAACATGCATACAACGGATTGAGCAATACCCGAACGCGTTGGTTGTGGTGCACAATCGGCGTAACGAACTTTCGTAGGAGGATGAGATGACCACCCCATTGGATGACCACTGTAGGGAATTGGTTAGGGTTGCAAAGGATGCTGGTGAGAAGGCTGATGCTGAGAAGACATCTGATGCATGCATTGCGGCGTCGGACCGGTACAGGGAAGCCGCGATGGCTGTGATTCTGACTAACAACGATGCCTATGAGGCATTGTATGAACGAGCGTGCCATTACTTCGCTAAATTCCGCGAAGTCACATTCCCTCTCACATCTCCTTAGCTATCCCCAATTCATCGAGTCATGTATGCTGTCCACACCGCAACACGTGTTGCGGTAGGAGGCACACCATGATCGAGCGTATCGTAGCCAATCCGGACCATGAAAATGTATTCCCAATCGGGCTTGCCCTAGAGCCCGAGTATGCGGCAATTGCACGCGCGCAAGGCGCCATCCTGCTCCCCTATGATTACGAGTTTGCTATGTGCAACCCCATCGGGGCATTCAATAGGGTTGAGTATGGTACCTATTCGGCAAACGGTAGTCGACGAGGGACACCCCTAATTCAATTCCAAGTGAAGGTGGGGGCGATGCTGTATGCGGATTGCCTAAGTCGTATTCATTGGGTGGCCTGCATCGTTCCTCGGAACGTTGCAACATCACGGCTGAACGTAAACATGAATGCGATGTTGCAAGGGGGGCTGAACGTGGTGCATCCGCAGAATGCAACCCCGTCAATCAAGTTCGATCAATTCCAAAGCACAGCTCCCGTATGTATTGGTGGTGAATTCGACATCAATCCAGTCATTCCGGCGTTCTATGGTTTCGGACTCCACGCGCATTCGGTGTATGACGTAGAATGCTTGTGGGTAGCGATGAGTAGGACTCGGAGGTAGTGATGTTCAATAAGGCGTTGATATGGATTGCGGCAAGATTTGAGAAGCTATCAGTCACACTGAAGTTGAGAGCCCTGAGCAACGATGGCAATTCTGTCAATGACCGAGTTGTGCCATACCCTCCCATCATATCGACAGACGGACTGAGCATGAGATGTCCACTAACCGAGACTGAGGTACGGCGGGAGATGGTTACTAAACCGGAGATGCCTAGTGTGTTGAGGGGCAGTCTCCAAGATAGGATAAAGCGATGAACGAGCCTATCGACTACCAATCCGCATATGGGTTCAGCCCTAACTCTGCAACGTTCAGGGTCGCTAAGCTGGCGGACACTGAACGGTATAAGGAGATGACGTATTGGGAACGGTATTTCCAATGCAAACAACACGACCATAAGCGGTACGATTTTTCGGGGAGGTTGATAAAGAGTATGGTTGGGTACGCCCAACCACTGCTCTCAACCACAACATCGGTCTACGTACCCCTACAGGAACGCAGGCCGAGCGTTCCGTATCGCATAGTGCGGATTATCGTCAACTCCTTCACAAAGATGACATTCGGTGAAGGTAGGTTTCCGGACTTCAATGTACCTTCCGACAAGGACGCTGATGCGTTCGTTGATGAGCTGAGTAAAGTTGCGGGGTTGCCCAGCAAAATGATTCAGGCTCGTAACATCGGAGGGGCTGCGGGAACGGTGGGGTTGTCGTGGTGTTACCTAAATGGCAATCCGCTCGTAGACGTGCACAACGGTAAGAACTTGTACGTACACGAGTGGGCCGATTGGGTGAACAGGGTGCCCAATCACGTGACTGAAGTTTACAAGTACCGAAAGGACGTATGGGACCCTGAGAAGAAACAACAAGTGCGAGAGGAGTATTGGTATAGGCGTGATTGGACTCCTCAGGCTGATGTGGTGTTTCAAGATGTCAAGGTGAAGGGGTCAGAGGAGCCGAATTGGGTTGTGGACGAAGAGCGGACTAAGCTCCACGATGACGGCTTCTGCCACTTTATTTGGATTCGCAATTTACCCGGTACGGACGATTCCCAAGATGGGTTGCCGGACTGTGAAGGAGTGTGGGAACAATCAGACTCCCTCGATATGGCGTGGAGTGTGTTATGCAGGGGTACGATTCTGAATCTCGACCCCACACTCAAGCTCAAAATGGACCCCGAAGCGATTGATTACGCGTTCGTGCGTAAGGGGTCTGACCAGGCGATTGTTACGGGTAAAGACGGAGACGCCTCGTACTTGGAGTTGGCGGGTACGAGTGTGAATGCCGGACTGTCGCTTGTGAAGGAGTTACGTACACAAATTCTCGAAACGACTGAGTGTGTGATTCCGGACCCCGATAAGATTGCGGCAGCCGGTACGAGTGCAGTTGCCCTCAAAATGATCTATGCCCTTATGTTGGGGAAAACTGACATCTTGAGGGAGCAATATGGGAAAGCACTGCACGAGTTGGTTCGACAGATGCTTATGGTTGCTCAGAAATACTACAGTCCTCATGAAGAGCAGATTGTTGATGAGACTACTGGTGAGGTGAAGACCGAACTAGTGCAGGGCATTGTCAATCTACCGCTCAAGGTTGTTGAGACGGAATCCGAAGACCCTGATAGCAACGAAATAACCATCACACTTGAACCTCACAATCCTGGGAGCAATTCCCAAATTGAACTTGTGTGGGGACCGTATTTCAAACCAACTGCCGATGACCATCAGAAGATTGCGACTACGTTGGTTCAGGCCACGGGCGGTAAAGCATTCTGTGGTACGAAGACCGCAATTGATGTCTTTGCTGCGGTATTGTCTCGCGACCCAAGTAAGATGCTTGAGGATCTGAAACATGACGAACACGCTACCCGTCAAGCCGCAATGGAGATTGCGACCGATATGGATGCGGCAATGAATGCAGGGGGTGAAACTGAACCGCCAGAACTTGAAGATCCGGTATCTCAGGAGGCGGCAGCACAGCAACCACAACCCCCAGCAATGCCGGGGGCTCCTGCTGCTCCTCAGCAGCCTCTACAACAGATGCCCCGTATCAACATTACTGCTACCGACGTGGCTTCAATCGTGCTCGTAAACGAGGCGCGTGCGAGCCAAGGATTGGGACCTATGGTGAAGCCGGATGGTTCGATGGATCCGGATGGTTTCATGACCGTAGCGCTGTTCAAGGCTAAGACTGCAAACATCCTTGCGGCAGTCGCTAACGCGGAGAAGGGTCAGGTTGGAATCAAGTCTGCAAACGAACCACCCCCAGCACCGTTCGGTGGTAATGGCCCTCCGCAAAAGGGACCCCCTCAAAAGGGACCCCCTCAAAAGGGACCCCCTAATGCTCCTCCGGATGAGAAGCAATTTCCCCCCGATGCGGAATCGAAGTAACCTGTCGGCATGGCCGATCCATCTCCCAAACGTAAACGCCCCCAAGTAGAATCCGAAACAGTGCGAGCGCAACGCCCGGTCGTGTACTCGCGCGCGGCCGCAACACGTGTTGCGGAAGCCGAGTTATTGAATCGGAGACAAGCCACCGATTACGCGAGCAAAGTCGGAATCGATAAGGTCAAAAAGACTTTGAACGATGCGCGTGAAGACCTAAAGGATCGAACGCGTAAGCTGCATCCGGCCTTAGGTGACGACACCTTCACAGCCATGCATCTGAAAGCAACTATGATTCAGATTGATATTGTGGTTGGGAACATGAAGCCGGATATTGCGTCAGCCGTGAGTGAGTCAAAGCAGATTGCGGCAGATAGGGCGCAAGAGAACAGTCTGAAGACGCTAAGTGCCATTGACTCACGGTTTGAAGGGTTGGTTAGGGGCATGCCGTTGGAGGTTGCGATGCAGTTCGACCCGGATGCCGTGGGTAAGAATGCATCGATACTTAGACGTCTAATGGAATCACCAGAATCCGACTCAGTAGGGAATGCCATTATGGAGCGGTATGGGACCGCCGTAGTGGGTGCATTTGAGGATAAGTTGAGAGTCGGTATGGTGACCGGTAAGTCGTTTGCGGAAATGCGCGAGGACTTGATAGCGGAGTCTACTTGGCTACAGTCACAACCCATGTATTGGGCTCAACGGATAGTGCGCACTGAAGTGATGGGTGCCTATTCGAGAGCTGCATTGGAGAATGCTAAAGATGCCAATAAGATTCTAGGCGATATGGTCAAGATTCTGGTGGCGGGGTTTGATGACCGTACCGCATGGGACTCATATCAGGTGCATGGACAAATTAGGAAGTTGAGCGAGCCGTTTGAGTGGATAACCCGAGACGGCCAACGCATAGCCTATATGACTCCCCCTAACCGCCCCAATGACCGCGAAACCGTAATCTATCACAGGGTTGTGATGCCAATTCCTGATGACCTGAAACCGGTATCTGATGCGGAATATGAGGCGGTGTTTGTGAAGCAATGTAAGAGCAAGAAGAACAAGTCTCCATCACCCCCCGCACGCCCGCGTATGACAACCGTCCCCCTAACATGGTTTGGGACTGGTATTCCGGACGACATGCAATCCGATTTCGAAGCGGCTAGTGAGTGATGTAGAATCACATTGAAAGGACTGCAACATGCCTATGAAGAACATGACCAATGGGACGCCAAATCTGACCAGTCAGAGCAAGAAGAAGGCATACGAATCAGAAGGTGTGACATCTGAGATGGTAACCAAATTGCCATTCATGGATGAGGTTGGGGACGACCATGAACCCGCCATCGAATGGCCTGAAGTGGATACGCCAACCGTTTTCAAGGTGAAGTGATGGCTGAACAATCTCGTGATGATAAGGGGCGATTTGCCGGGGGATCTGGAGGGTCTTCTGGTTCATTTGGTAAACAGATGAAAGCATTTGGGGAAAGGGGTGGTGCGAATGCTGAACGCGGATTGGCAAATATAGGGCAATCCGCGAAAATGAAAGGGCACGACAAAGCATTCAAAGATGCGAGTGCCCGCGCAAACACTGAGAATACATCTCAATCGCACCGCGAAGCGGCATCGCGAGCGAAAGCTGCGGGTGAAGTTGCAACGCGTGAACGACAACCCGCCAGTGAATACAAACGCGCTCACGAAGAGCATAGTGAAAAGGCCGCCGATTTAGAACGTAAGGAGATTCAATCATTAGGCGATAAGTCGACACACACGGCTCGTGCCGAAGAGGCCAGTAAATCTGCTGATAAGGTAGGAGCTTCGGCGAAAACGCGTGACGATCATAATCGGGCATTTGATGCACATTCGCACGCATCAACCATGCACGGTAAAGCGCGAAACGAAGCAATGCGAGCAGGCAAAAAAGACTTAGCAGAACGGCACGGGTCTGAAATGAAGAGGCACTATAACGCGGCTGAGAAACATAGCGATATTGCGGATTCACTATAACCGCAACACGTGTTGCGGAGAGGCCAACAATGTCTGAATCGTTGAAAGCGTTAGCTCGCAAAATTCAGAAGGCTAGGGAGGAAGCCCTCAATAACTTGTCGAGAGCCGCTAAACAACAATCGGAAGAACAGCAGTCCATCTTGGACTCAATGTCCAATGTCAAGCGGCGATTGACTGGCAGCGGTGATGCTGCCAATATCTCCAAGCGTGTGTTGACTCAGCTCTCCAGGTCTGAGCGCGCATATAAGGGTTGGGAAACCCGCCGAAACAACAAGGAGCAAGACAATGGCAATGGGACAACAGACGGGGACAGCGAATCACTCTGATGCGGATACGCAATGTGTCCAGAAAGACGGAGACACCACGAAGGAACCCGATGTGAACAGCAAGTTCACCGCCGAAGGTGGGGTATCCATCTTTGATGACCTGGAAGCCGGTAAGGAGTCGGGGTTTGACGAAGGTGTCGGGTCGATTGGTGTTGGGAAGAAACCATTCAACGTCCGATAAGGAGCAATCATGGGCCAGACTCGTCTCGACGGAAGTCTACAAGCGGGACCCCCTAACGCATCTGAAGGGACGTTTCCGGCTTCCCAAACAACCATCCCATTGGTACTGACTCCTAATCCCAAACCGTGGCAAGTCGCTGAACCTACGTTGACGCGTAGGGTCAATTCACCATCCCCATCCTGGAAGACCCTATCGGGTATTGGGGCGAATGACACCGTAACTGAGGCTCATTTCATTTATCTGCGTACTGATTCGCAGTTGTCGGTGCGAATTACGCAAGAAGTGAATGGGGACCCCGTAACCGCAACCCTGAATGTTCGTGGGTTGCTAATTCTCGAAGTGTCTGACTCCGAACCAATCACATTGGTTGAAGTACAGGGCACCGCAACACTCGATTTCTACGCACAAGGACAGAGGTGATACATGAGCACTGTGAAAGAGTCTTTTGATCAAGCCAACCCGAACACCATCGCCGATCTGCTGAGGGCAATTGGGTTCGGAAACGTGTTGGCGGGACTGCGACGTCAGGTCATTCGAGCGTCGTTGTCTTCACACAAGTTGGTTCTGCCCAACATCATGAAGTGTCAGCGCCTTGTTGGCGTGTACGCACGTGTGGGAACGGGCACTCCCGGTGCACAATCAATTCAGACTGTCGGGGCAACTCCATCGGCCGGACAGGTTGCTCAGACCCATACGGGTGACGTGTTGTTCGCATCGGCCGATGCGTGGACAGAAGTTGATGTGGAGTACGAGCCCGTATTGGGTGAAGTGGTCTCGCTCTCATCCAAGCCCGTTGTGTCCAATACGTTCTCCGCTCCAGGTGCACTGACCCTCATCTCTGCCGTTGGGTACACGAGTGCAGGCGCCACGGTAGCCCTCACGGTTGTGGCTCCCGGTACGTCGGTGACGACCGGACAAGTCGCACTCGCTGCGAGCAAGAATGCAGTCAACTTCGCATCCGCAGACTCCATCGTTCGCGCAGACGCTGTCTATATCAAGGGCTACGCGAGCGAACCCGGTGCCGTATTGGCATCCACGAGCAACATTCTGTAATCCGCTGTAGGTCAGTTCAATCAGGAGGCCCCTCATGCCCACTAAATCGACAGATACCAACGAGTTCATTTCATCTCTGGTCAACCCGGTTGTTACCGAAGGTTCGGGCGGTAGTGCGGACGGTTCGGAGACTAAGTCGGATACCAAACAAGGCGAGACTAAGTCGGATACCAAAGAGACCAAGTCCGGCTCAGACGAAACCAAACCAGAAACCAAACGGAAGGCCGATGACGGCGAGGATGTAGATGTGGATGAGAATGAGCGCGTCACAATGACGTTCGCTCAGTTTCAGAAGCGTCTCAAGCAAGCCCAGCGAGCAGTTCTGCGCGGTACGTTTGAATCCGATGATGTTCAGAAGATCCGGAAAGACTGGGAGAAGTCACAAGCGGCGCTGAAGGAACTCAATGAGATCAAGAAGTCGAGAATGGATGAGGTTGAAAGGGCGAAGAAGGAAGCCGAGGAAGCCAAACTCCAACTCGCTGAGCTTGAGAATTCGGTGAAGGAACGTGAGCTGAATGACCTAGCTAACCGGGGCGAACAGGAAGTCCTGAACGTGGCAAAGAAGTTCATTCATTCCGACTACATCGAGGATGCTGTGCTGCTATTCCAGGGACACCTTGGGAAGTTGAGTGAAGCTGAGTTGGAGCAACTAACGCCTGAGAGTGTCAATTCGTGGTTCAAGGATTACGTCAAACGGCGTCCTGCATTGGCCGTCTCAAGTGGCGAGAAGTCGGATAAACCGCAGCCTCGTCCAATCAATAGTGGGGCTGCCCCAAACAAGCCAAATTCGGATGACAAGTCCGCACTTGCGAAGACCCCACGTCCTGGGCAACCCAATTCAATGACTCGTGCGGAATGGGATGATTTCAAGCGTCGCAATGGCTTGGATTACTAATCCCTCCTTCACCGCAATACGTGTTGCGGTGCACTCCCCAACAATCAACGATTGACAAGTTCCTATGACGGAATATCGTCGTAGTGTTGATATGCTCCACCACGCGACGACGGCGGCAACGGTCGGTTCGGGAGCACGCATAGCGTCACTCACACCGATTCAAGGAGAGTCCAAATGTCAGGCATTATCGTAGGAATTCCCCCGGCCGTTCTCGACCTCGTTCAGCAAGGCGTACTTGAGCGCACGTTCCATGACGGGTTGTACCCGAAACTCCAATTCCGGTCTGAGGCCATGGCAGAGGAGTGGCCCGCGAACACCGGTACGGAAATGTTCATGACCCGTCCCGGTCTCCTGACTCCGGTCACGGAACCGATGGTTGCGGGTGTGGACCCTACGCCGCAAACGGTGAATCATGAGCAGTGGGTTGCGCGTCTTGCGCGTTACTCGTCTGCAATCGATACACACGCTCCCACGTCGGTTGTGTCGAATGCCAATCAGTTCCTTCGCAACATCAACCAGCTCGGTCTTCAGGCCGGTATGTCGGTCAACCGCATTGCCCGCAATGAGTTGTTCAAGGCGTACCTGTCCGGCCATACCCTCACGACCGCAGCAGTGAGTTCTGGCGACCTGACGGTTCCGGTTGCATCGCTGAACGGCTTCACTGACGTCATCATTCTCGGCACCAATACGCGCCCCGAGACCGTGAGTCCGACTCGCCCATTGCCCATCAAGATTGGCATCGGGTCCGCTCGCATTTCTCGTAACGTGGTTGGGTTCACTCCGACCGATCCGACTGACCCCTACGGACCGGGAAGCATCGTGTTGGACGTGGCAATTCCGGTTTCCGGTTTCGCGGCACGTACGGCGGTTGTTTCGGACTACGCTCCTCGTATCATTCGTGCTGGTGGCGGTGCATCCATCGACGCCATTACGAGTTCCGATACGTTCGTGTTCCAACTCATCATCAATGCGATGAACTACCTTCGATCGAAGAACGTTCCGCCGCATTCGGATGGTCTGTATCACGCGCACATTGGACCGCTGTCCAACTCGCAAATCTACAACGACCAAGCGTGGCAGCGTCTCCACACGGCGTGCCCCGATCATATCCGATACAAGGAAGGGTTCCTCGGAATCATCGGCCGCACAATGTTCTACGAGAACACCGAAGTTCCTGATTCGTTGAACGCGGGCGCGCGTACGGCCACTGGAACCAATGCGTTCTACTCGCGAGGTATTGGGTCTGAGACCACGAACGAATCCGGTGTGGATATCGGCCGCATCATCGTCACTGGGCGTGGTTCGATCTACGAGCGTTACCTCGATGAAATGAAGTACATCACCGAAGCCGGCGTCACCGGTAAGGTTGGAGAGTTCAGCGTTGCCAACAATGGCATTCAAGTCGCGTTGGAGCGCATCCGGTTGGTTCTGCGTTCTCCAATCGATCGTCTGATGGACATTGTGTCGGCGGCGTGGTCGTGTTCGACATCGTTCCCCGTCCCCAGCGACATCAGTGCTGGTGGGCCCGAGCGCTTCAAGCGTGCCGTTGTGATTGAGCACGCTCTCTAATCCTACCTACGCATCACCCCACTACATCTCAGTACCTCCTACGGCATTATGATGCCGTTACCGCAACACGTGTTGCGGTCCGTGGGATTACGTCGTAATCTCGCATCTGTAACCCATTGTCTGGAGGCTAACAAATGGCACGTCAACCGCTACCCGCTCAAGAAACTGCTCCCCAAATGCAAGGTGAGAACCCGAGTTACGGGGGTGCGATGCTCACGCTGGACAATGTTCCTGCCGGGCAGAGCCCGAATGTATTGCTCGATGACACCGGAGTTATTCGGGGTTCAGTGGTCAAACCGAACCAAACACCAGCCAACGCTCCTGTTGTACGGAAGTTCGTTGTGCTGAAGACCGGTTCGATTCAACAACAAGGGCTGAGAGTCAGTCTGCCGGAAGGCAAAATCATTGACAGCAACAACTATGACATCAAGGACCTTGTCCGGACTGGCATCAAGCTGCGGGAACTCAAAGAAGGCGACGAAGAGAGGTACTGATGTTTACGCCCAACGAGAAAGCGCGCATCCGTCACCACATGGGATATCTCAATGTGTCTGAGGTCTCTACTTTCGCGTTGGGCATCCCTGCGGCAGTTGAGACTCAGTATTTGATCGAAGGTGCCATGAACAAGGTTCTGCCGGATGCGGAACCGATTGTGCGGGGCATTATTGCTAAGCTCGATTTGATTGATGCTCAAATGGTCGATGATACGGAGTTGTTGTCCGTACGGAAGGTCGATGAGATTGAGCTGAATCCTGAGGAAATGCAATTGCTGCGCAAGGAATACCGATTCCGTCAACGGGAGTTGGGAAATCTACTGGGTATCGAACCCAACCCATACGACCAGCGTTTCCGATCTTCAGTCAACGTCGCAGTTCGCAATTGACGCATAGTCGCGATAGACTTGCGGTATGCGCAAGCCTACCCCTCTGACTCCACAACAAGCCAAGAACACATTTATCAATCGGTTTGGTAACCGCGTAGATAGGTTGCGTCAGATATGCACGCGATTTGGGTTACGGCCCTATCGGGTGTATTTGGTGTGGGCGCACTGGAGCGGTGCTGAACCGGGTGTGGGTACGTATCGGGAAGTGAAACGTACCGAAATCCTCCCTACGCCAAAGGTCACTGAGAGCGTCAGTTACAACTCGAAAAGCGTTGGTAAGGTGCCTGACGGGTCCTATGTTGTGCGGAAGATTTCTCCGAAGCTAACTGAGGATCAACTCAATGGCACCTATTACCCCGAACAGGGGAAAGAGACGCCTCCTAACATTGAGTTCTATTACGAGATTGTTGAGGATGGGCGCGGAGACTATCCACCAATCCGGCGTAAGTGCTATCTGAAAGGCCCTCCATTCAGGATGGCGGGTAAGTTGGATTGGAGTCTTACGCTGATGAGGATTGAGGAAGACAACGAACGAGACGGTCAGAAGGAGTACCCTGAATGACTGTCCGAATAGACATCAAGAACTTGCCTAAGGCGGTCAACAACCTAAGCGAGTCATTGACTAGGGCTCAGCATAAGGGACTTGTGTCGGCAGCCCTATCCGGTGTCAGTTGGCTGAAGATGGCAGTCATGCAGGTACAGGGGCGTCCGCCATTTCCGCCGTTTGACGTAGGTACTTTTCGGAATGGTTGGATGTTTGAATCGACGGACTTTGGGGCCCGCATTTACAACCAAACTCCTCATGCTCCATTCATCGTTGGAGGCGTTAGGCCGGATAGCGTGAAGCCCGGAAAGCGTATGATCTCCGCCCTAACCGAATGGGTGCTACGTAAACAGATTGCAGGCGATTCGAAAGAAGCTAGCAGCATCGCATATGCAATTGGCAATAAGATGCGGAAGACCGGAATCTTCATGGACCCCCAATTCAGATTCGTTGCACGGGTTGTTGAGTATCTGAATGACGAGGTTCCCAAACAAGTAGCGGCTGAGTTGAAACGCGCCGGATGGAAGGTGTGATATGGCACATGAACAGTGGAGTGGCATTCCGTCCCATGTTGCGTGGGATCCGACATGGCCCGAAGTACCTAATCCTGGGCTTGCGTATGCGGCCGCACGCGACCACGCCATAGAACGGTTGTTTGACTACTTGGCTGAGGTGGAGTGGCGGTACGGTGCGTTGGATGGGCGAGACCTAAATGCATTCACAATCAAGCGCACGAGTATGTTTCCAGAACAGCCACGCAAAGAAGCCACAATCAACCTTCCGGCCATAGGTGTGATACCAAGTAAGCATATTCAGGATGAGCCATGGTTGGGTCCACCCCCCACAATTGAGGAGTCCTATCATGTCTATGGGAAGGATACGGTGCTGGTGACATGTGGGGAGTATATGGAATCCCTCGTATTGGATGTGTGGACTGAATACCCGGCTCAGCGCCGTAGCATCATTGCTGGTATGGAATCGAGTGTATTCCATACCGAACGAGGTCCCCTGTATCTCACTCTCCCTAACTACTTTGATCGTGTGGCGGTGTTTACGTTCGAGGGAACTACGAGGCAGGAAGGGGATGCCCCTAAGATGCAAAGGCAGTTCTTTGCTCACTTGGAATTGCGCGTAGAAGCCGTCTATTTGGCGCGTATGCGTCCTTTCGCACCGCACGCTATGGTTGAGACCGAATAACCGCAACACGTGTTGCGGTAGACGTGAAGCGAAAGCCCTAGTATTCTGCTCACTGAGCTAGTCAGAACACTCCATTGGAGGTACCGATGTCCGTTTACATCCGTCGATTCACAGAAGATCCGGGGCTCGATGTCTTGCTGGACATCGAATCAGTCAACATCCTTGACCTGAACCCATCCGAGAACATCACTTCGGTAGGTACAGGGACCGCGTTGCTTGTTGCGGAGTTTGAGGATGGCAATTTCAACGAGCCGACAGAAGTATTCGGACCTACGGACCTGCGGAATACGTTCGGTTCATTCGGATACACTTACGATGGCATTCAGGCGAGCAACCCGTGCGCCCGTAAGCGATATGCCGACAGTGCGGTTCAGCCCGAGTATTGGAATGGTAATGGGGCAATTGCCCTCAACGGTAAGAAGTTCAAGCGACTCATCGTGACCCGTGTCGACACGAGTGTTGGGGAAGTGACGTTTACGCGTCTCGCAAGCACGCACGGCACATACAATCCGACCTATAACCTTGAACCCTCTCAGACGCTTGTGGTTGAGACAGATTTGGTTGCGGCCACTACAGTCACGTTCAGTGCTACGGCGGCAGTCGTAACAGGCGTTGGAGGCGTCTTTACGGGCATCAATGCGGGCGACACACTGACGCTCGGATACGATGGGGCGGACAACTTCACTACGACGTTCCAGGTCGGTGACACAACCATCGGTGCGGTTGTTGCTCGAATCAACCAGTATGCTGGGTTCACATTCGCATCTTCATCGGGCGGCCAACTACGTCTTACGGGACGTCAGCGTGGTACGGGTGGGAATGTGCGGGTTGTGAGTGGCACTACGGGTCTGATTACGGCAATCGGTCACTCGGCAGGCACTACGGCCGGAACCGGTAACGTTGCCAATATCGACGCAGTGACGGTCGCCGAAGTACATGCGTTGGTTCATGCGGCAGTTGCGGCCCTGTATGTTACGACGGATTGGGATGGTGCAATCGTCATCTACAATTCTGACACAAGCGGAGTTGCGAAAGTCCGTGCTACGGTGGCGACTACTGCGACCGATTTCGGATTCAGTCTCGGTACATGGGGAATTCAGGCGACTGCTGCTGATGATGTGACCATTCCTGCGGGTACGCGTGTGCGCAACGCGGGCGGGAGTGAGTGGGTAACAATGCAGTCCATCACTGCGGGCTCTACGGCCTTCACGGACTGGACCGTAAAGATTCGCCCAGCGACCGATGACGGTACGGCCACAAGCGCTCTGGTCAGTACGTTGGTTGTGTTGCCCTATGCCGTAAGGGGAGCAATGTTCGGCGTCACCAACGAACTTCCGGTCAATGGTGCGTTGTCCGAGCTGGAGATTGACAATCGCTACTACACTGCAATTCAGTCGACGGTGGACCTGAATAGCGTGGCGCGCGAAGCCAATCTGATTTGGGCTGCTCGCCAATCAAACATTGTTCGGCGTGCAATGCTTGAGAACGTAGTTACGGCGAGTGCGAGCGGATGTCTGGGTCGATGCACTGCAATCCGTCCCCCACTGGGAACTACCCGAACGGTCGCCAAGGGTACGGCTGAGCCGGGCATTCAGCCTTACCGCAATGAGCGGGTGTTCTACACCTATCCCGGCGTACAGACCTACGTTCCGGCGATTGCGTTGCGCGGTACTGCTGGAGGTGCGGGGTTCACGGCGGATGGAGTCATCAACACTGGCGCTGATGGGTTCTTGATGTCCGTGCTATCGCGCCTCGCATCGGAAGAGAATCCGGGTCAACTCACTACGTTCTTGGATGCGGTGAGGGGACTTGAGAGTGGAACCGAGTACAGCGGTTGGGTCATTGACGACTATAAGTCATTCAAGCGCTATGGGATTGTCGCTGCACGTATGGATGACGGGGTTGCCATTTTCCAATCAGGCGTTACGAGCGTAAACCCAACCACAACGCCTGACCGGGTGAGGATTGCTCGTCGTCGTATGGCGGATGAGATTCAGGATTCGTTGGCACGCATTGCCAAGCCATACGGTAAGAAGACAAATCGCCGTGAGCGTCGCAATATGTTGGCGAGCGCATTCACTACCTACATGACAGGGTTGGTGAGTCCCGACGACCCAACCAAACAGAGAATTGAGGGGTTCTCAATCGACGTCAAAACTCCCAACACACCCAACGTGATTGCGAGTGGTGCTTACTATCTCGTGGTACGCGCCAGAACCCTCTCAACCCTTGACGCAATTGTCATCCAATCCGAGATTGGCGATACCGTCACATTCTCTGAAGTGTAGAGGTCACAATGGATAAGAATGCTATCGATTTGGTGAAAGCATGGGCTGCGAAGAACAAGGCCCCAAAGGGAGGTAAGGTTCCTCCCCCGAAGGCTCCGGTGCCTCAACAGAATCCGCCTCTAGGGCAACCTGCACCGGGGACTCCTCCGGTTGTAGGTACACCCGTTGATGACGATGAGGACGAGAAGAAAGTACCTCCTCCGAATCCGAAGAAGAAGCCTCCCACGCCATTGGCTGCATTCGCAAAGAAGAAGGGACCGCCGGTTCCGCCGGCTCAGTAACAGACTCCGCAACACGTGTTGCGGTGAGTCGGAAAGGATCGAACCATGGCATTGAGACTCAAAGGGCAAGAAGTTGAAGTTCGGATCATCAAAGCGGGTGTACTTCAGGACACCATTACGAAGATCAAGAACTTTGAACTTGAGGTGAAGCTCGATCTGCTTGAAGAAGACTTCCTCGGTATGACCACAACCGAATACGACGAAGTATATAGCGGAGTCGGATTCAGTTTTGAGATGCAGTTGGATAGTCCTGACTTCCTCGACTTGCAACGAGCAATCATTGACAAGGCACGCCGAATCACACCCGACGTGCAATACACCATCACGGGAACGTTGTTGTTCCCTAGCGGTGCAACTCGCGCTCTGATTATTCCGGATGCGCATTTCGGTGCGCAACCAATCAACGCTGGAGGCCGGAAGGAATACGTCACAGTGTCGTGCGAAGGTGCGGCCAGTGACTATACCATCCAATCGTTGTAAGATAGACCTCGCACCCCGCTGTGCGATTGTGGGGGGATGGTCGTTAGCGGCTCCGTAGCGGAGACGGAGTTGGCCTCCCGCTAACGATTCATCCCCCCAACCCTTTTCTGGAGGCCCGACAATGAATACCCGTGAGATCAATCCGACCGACGTACAGAGTGATGAGATTGTGGAGGAAGCGGCTAAGGTCGTTTCAAACATGCTGAATCCGAGTGCATCAAAGACGAAGACCGTAAAGGGTGCACCGGAATGGGCAATCATCCCCCCAGGGTTCAGTCCACCACAAGGCGCGCGAGTGTGCTTTATGAAGTTCCGTGCCGAATGGACCGATACGCCGGAGAAGGGGGACCGTCAATGCATCATCTGGTCACTGAGCCTTATGGATGAACGCAATGCGCTCGCACGTGCGCGTGGGGACGTTCTCCGAACACTCGATGAGATGGCAAAGCAAACGGTGCGGGTTGTCGACGGCAATATGGTCGACTGGACCGGTAAGTTGCGGGAGGGGGATCTCGATATGTGGTGGAATGACATCGGGCCCCGTTGTAGGACGCTCATTCAGCGCCACTACAATCAGACTCACAACTTGACGGCAGCGGAGCAGGAGGATTTTTTCGAGAATTGCATCGCTGTTCTCGTGAGGGATTGAGTCCGTTCGATAACACCAAAGTTCGACAACTAGAACTTTTAGGTGTGGACCCAGATCCCTTAGTGAACCTGCTCCGCGTGAAGATGTTAGCGCAAGAAATGGACGCGGTGCAGATAGAGCGAATACGGTTCAAACAGAAGATTCAGTTGGGTCGCTATGCCCGCCAATCAGTCCTGCAATGGGACGACGTTTCTCTAAGCGACTTTCTTCTGTACTATGATCTAATGACCGAAGTGGTCTCGTCCGAAAACACAACAATCCCCACTGAAGATTGAGGCTGAGATGGCTGACAATCAAGCTGAAGTATCAGTAAACCTACGCGCCGACGACAAGGCCAGTGATGTCATTCGCAATATGCGCTCTGAGTCGGATAAGGCGTCCGAATCCGTACAGGGGTTGGGCGGGCGATTGGCAACTATGGCTCAACAGGCCGTCTCTAACTTCGTTGGCAACACGGTGATTCCGAAGGTTCTTGAGTATGGGTCGGAGTTGGTAAACAACGCGATGCATGTTCAGGAACAAGTGCGCAAGATTGGGAGTTACTTCGTGACCTCTGCTGGTGCGGAGTGGGGCACGGCTATGGAGAAGGCTGAGGGGGTTGAGGCCGAATTGGCGAGGATGGCAATTCGTATCGGTATGGATATTGATACGGCACGCGCAGCATTCTCAAACATGGCAAAGGCTGCCGATGCTGGCGAAGGTTCAATTGACAACGTTCTAAAGCGCACTGAGCAATTGATGCAAATCTCCGACATTACGTTGGAGCCGGTTGAAACACTGGCATCAGAATACGCAATGATGGAGAAAGGCATCGTACGTAGTAAGGGTGCGCTTACTAAGATGCTGTTCAGTACTGGCATTTTCGGTAAGAACATCAAGAAGGCTGGAGCGTATTGGGGGAAGCTAACCGAAGAGCAACGCAAGTCCGCGTTGGACGATGCGATTGGTAAGTTGGCAAATAAGATGGAGGCTGCTCCGCAGTCGATGGCATCACTGCTATCTTCGTTGAATGCCGTCAAACAACGAATCATGGATATTGCTGGTAAGAACCTAGTTGCCAATATGACGCCTAGGGTTCAGGCCCTTCTGGATTACTTGGAGCGCAAACGTCCACAACTCGAACAGATGGCATCGAAGTTTGGTAATGAGTTGGCAATTGCTGGCGACAAGGGTGTGGAGTGGATTAGTGAGAAGTTCGATTACCTCATTTTGCATTGGGATGAGGTAATGAATTCGATCAAGGACGGGGCAACTAAGGTCTACAAGGTCGCGAAGTTCATTGTGGATAATGCGGATACGATTGCGTATGCGTATGGGCTACATGCATTGAGCCCCACCATACTCGCAGGTATCCAAAATGCAGGCGCCCTGAAGGCTATGGGGAGCGGTATCACAGGGTTCACAGGGTTGCTGGCGGCAGCGAAGGGTGGACTTGTCGCATTCAGCGCCCAATTGGCAGCAGTAGCCCTCGCCGTGGGAGCGGCAGTAGTCGCATTCATGGCCGCTAAGGCTCAGTACGATGCTTTGCAAAAGGAAGGCGGAATGAGTGCGGCATGGCAGTCATTCCGGTACGGGAACAAGGCATACTCTGAAGCGGACTTGTCGGGATTCCGTAACTCGATGGAAGAGGCACTCAAGAGCAATAGGCTTGAGACGGCTGCTGCTATTCTGAAGACCAAACAGGAGGCGGTTGCTGAGCGCAAGACTGCTGCTCAGCAGCAATTCGGAGCCGATGCCCCTGAGCACTACAGTGCGATGGGCATCACTGCGATGGAGAATCTGGTTGAGGACTTCAGCAAACGAATGCCCACCATGGGGGACATCGCTGCCGCAAATGCCATTCAGACTCAGGCCGAATTGGTTGCGATGTATAACATGGCAATCCGTTCTGACAATCAGGCCCTAGCGTCATATGTGGCGAGCATTGCGGGGCGGTCTGAAGCCCTTGCCTATGGGTTGGCCGACAATGCGACGTTGATTGAGGGTGGGTTCGATTCCTTCATTTCACGCCTAGACGATAAGACAAAAGAGTTCGTTGGTAGTATGAATAAGATGTACGGGGAGGCACATCCGGGGCGCACGGGTAGGAAGGAACCTAAGGTGGAGTCTGGTGTGCATATGCACGGGGGGCAAACATTCCAGATCAAGCAAGAGTTCCGCGAGGCAGACCCGGATCGAATTGCCATCTACATGCGGCGAGATTTGGTGAAGGCTGCTACGGCACGGGCCCGCTCGCGCGTGCGCACACCATTTGGAGTTTAGGTCCGCAACACGTGTTGCGGTAGGAGCGAATCATGCCGACCATTACGATCAAGGATTCGACCGCCAATAAGATTGAGATCATGACGAACGTCATGACCATAACGGAGTTGTCTGGTCGTAAACGCACCATCACCCTAAGTCAGACCAGTCTACCCAAGAAGGGAGCCAATTGGGGTATTGAACAGCGTCTACCTACGGTGTTCCCACCCGGAGCAATTGAGGGCTCTCAGCAGGTGTTGGGACCCATTCCGGTTGATACGACGTTTGAGGGGGTATGGCGTCGAACTAAATTGGGTCGTAATCCGGTGGTTGTTGATGAGAGCGGTAGTGAGACTCGTATCATCTACCCTGAAACCGTTAGGGCGTTGATTGAAGATGTTGTGGCGCGGGGCTCACTCCTACAGGTTACATGGCAATCCATAACCAGGAATGGGCGCATTGCTCGCTTCAATTGTCCGATTGATACCCGATGGGACATTCATTGGGAGATGACTCTGAAGTGGGTTAGCTTTGGACCGTCATTCCCAGAACGGCTGGTGTTGACGCGTAGTGGTGGGGGTACTCAGGCATTGATTGATGGGCTGTTGTTGGATTCTGAAACTCTAGGGGTGTTGGACGGCGCAACCATAGCGGTCGATAAGAAGGCAAAGAAGTCAAAGGGTGCACCGGAATTGACCATCGGGCAGGTGAGTGCATTTCTGGATGGTCCGAATAGGTTGGTTCAGCAATTGGGACGTAAGGTGCGGGAGCTTACGGGGAAGTTGAAGGCCGTGGCCGATCTGGCTACTAAGTTCAAACAACAACCTGCACTGATTACGAATACGATTCTGGCTACATGCGAGAACATTGTGGCTCAATGCAATCAGTTTCAGGATGAATATGGGCGCAACCCCCCGGAGGTGTCGTCTTACGATACGCGGGTATCGAGCATCACAAACATGGTTCGATATTACGCTGAAGCCAACAGGCTTGCTGATGCTTTGAAGGAGAAGGCTCAGGCACTTAGGGACGAACAGAAACGTAGGGCTGAGGCGTTGAATGAAACGGGCGTAATCTCCGATATCATTGCCCTTCATTTGGTGAGGGATGGAGATACGCTGATGAGTATTAGTCAACGCTACTATGGCACTCCTGACAATGGGTCAGTGATTGCGAAGGCTAACGGGTTGAAGTATCCGATTTTCGCAGCCGAAACCACGACTGGGCGCCCCGATATTGGTGGTAAGACGTTGTTGGTAATTCCGGTCATTAGGAAATAGACATGTCACAATCATACTACCCCCTATGCCGAGTCCGTGTGGTGGTCAGATTCGAGGAATTTGGTAAGGAGTTGTCTACGCCGCCACCCAAGAAGCCGCTTACGCTACGCAAGGGTTCAAAGGATGACGGCGAAACGTTGGAGTATGTACTTGATCCGGATTCTCCCGAGGGAACTAAGCGCTACATGTTGGCGGGTAAGGGTAAGACTAAGGCGCAAGAAGCAAGTGCTGACGACCGCACGCAAGTGATTGACGGAATCCTTCCTACAAGCGCGACCCTAACTCGCAATTCGATCGTTAGTCCCGATACGTTGGAGTTGGAGATTCCGTATTTGGACTTCCCGTTTGACCCCCGTCTCATTAGGTCTTGCGCGGTACAGTTCTATATGGGGACCGTAAAGGCTGACGATTGGCAAGACAGTATTGGGAGGGGTAGGTCGGTGGCGTTGCCCGATAATGGCATCTATAAGGTCGGAGACGTGTCCAATAGGGCGTTCGATGGTTGGGTGGATTCGTATAGGGTGGAGTGGAGTGAGGACGGGGTTGGGAAGGTCAGTTTGTCGTGCCGTGATGGGACGCAATTGTTGGTAGACACCAAAGCTCCTCCCCAACTGAAGTTCGATGTGAAGTTACCGCTCGATGAAGCGGTTGCCCAATACCTATCCAACTTTCCGCAATTCGAGGGATTGAGTGTTGAGTACCGCCCGCCCGGTACGGAGCCCCCCACAATCTCCGATTCATTGGTAAAGGGTATTGACCCCCAGACTACAGGGCCCACTAAGGGCAACGATAAGATGAGTGTGTGGGACCATCTGATGGATATGGCGGGCATCGCGGGGCACGTAGTCAGAATGGACGGGAACGTGATTGTGATTCAGCGCCCGCGCACCCTATACGCGAACGGCTTTTCAAGGTCAACTGACCCGTACGTGCCTAAGGTGGTCAATGGATTGGATTGCACGTATCGAACACTCGTGTACGGCCACAATCTTCGGAACTTCGATGTTGCCCGCAAGTATTCGGATGCAGTGCCAACCAACATCGAAGTTCGGTGTTATCTGCCTAGCCGTAAGAAGACATTGGCAGTGAGGTTTCCTGGTGTGGCGAGTGCAAAGACTGGAGAAAAGACCGATAACAAGGTCGTGGTTTATCGGGTGGATGGTGTGGGCACTAAGGAGGCATTGAAGATAATTGCACAATCCATCTATGAGCAGATCAGTAGGCAAGAAATGGAAGTGTCATTCAAGACTGCCGGTCTAGCTTCGTTGGGTAACGACAATGACACTCCAGACTTGTTGTGGTTGACGAGTGGTGATGCCATTCAGGTGTTGTTTGCGCGAGATAAGGATTCAAGCCCGTTAGTGCCCGCTGATGTTGCTCAGGTCGAAGAAGCATTGCTGGACCGTGGACGTATGGTTGCGTACCTGAAAGAGCTTGGGTATGCGTCGTCTGTAGCGAATGCTTATGCTGATGTGTATGCGGACGCTGGATACCAAACCATATTCCGCACTAACGAAGCAACGTATGATTGGTCAATCGAAGAGGGATTGCATATCAACATCAAAGCCATCAACTACATTGAGGTTCGCAACGATAAGCCCTTACCGGGGGACTTGGAACCTACACCGGAGGCCAAATGACATCGCCGTTCAACAACGTATTTCCTGACATGATTGGGTGGCTTCAGGACGCACTGGCAAGTCCTGGGATGGATACGCGTGTGTGGAGTAGCTACGGAGTTGTGGACAAGGACCGTAGTGATGATGAGGGGGGTAAGGCCGTTCAGTTTACGAAGGAATGGGGACCTACGGTGCGGGTCGTATTGCAACCTGACGACAACCTAGTGACGTGTCGGGTTTCGGCCCCCATAGCAGGGAGTTTGGAAGCTAGTTGGAATCCGTTCGGTGCTGGTGATGAGGTGTTGGTAGTTATGCCGGGAGGGTCGTTGTTGGCGCCTCCTGTGATTGTTGGGCGCCTCAACAACGAACTAGACGGGTTTCCCGAGAAGGTTGCTGGTAAGGAGACCAATCAAAACAACTTAGGGTTCACGCGCAGTCGAATTCCATTCATCTTTGAAACGTCCAGTCTTTGGATGGTGCGTTCAGCCCTTACGGGCGCGATGCTGGGCATTGATGAGTTGGGCAACCTTACCATCCGTGACGGGGAAGGTAGTGCCCTACAATTCGGTCCTAGCGGCTTTGCGATGCAGGACAAGGAGGGTACGGGGCAGATAGCTCTGAATACGGTTGAGGGGTTCGCCAGTATGTGGATTCGGAACACCCTAATAAAGATGGATGGCACCGAAATGAACATTGCGGCAAGCGGAAACGTCGCAATCAGTTCGGCAGGCAATGTTCCGGTTCTACATGCCATTACGCTTGAACAGCTAATCAACGTACTGACTGCGTGGTTGACGATATTAGCAAATGCTATGACGTTGTTACCAAATCCAATCACGCCTGCATCGTTGGCCCCGTTGTTCGATCCTATGCTCGCGGGAGGCGGATTCATAAATGCTGCGCTCGCAATGGCGGCCGGAAATGCGAACGGTGCATATGGGGCAATGTTCACAGCCATACAAGGGGCAGTATCGTCATCCATGGCAGTGACCCCTCTAACACCGGGCGCGTGTTGTCCGGCCATCGTGCTAGGATAGGAGGCAATCATGGGTTCTCCTCCCCCGCCCCCAGAATCATCCAGTAATGACCAAGATGTGGTTGAGGCTGGTGTGGACTTCGACCTCAATCCGCCTACGGCTAGTTCGTTGTGTGGATTCAAGTTTCCGCCGACATTCAGCTTCTCATTTTCATTCCATATACCGGGGTTCCCCGCGTGCATAACTAACCCCCTAAGCTGCATTCCAATCCCGTGGTTATCGCTTTCATGTGACCTGTCCAACCCCATCAGTGGGGGGTGGGGAGGAGAGCGTACCGACACATCAGATAAGCCAGACGATGAAGATAAGCCGTGGGTAGAGTAGAATCGGATCGCCGCAACACGTGTTGCGGTGAAAGGGTTCTACGATGTCCGGTCTATATGCGTCTGATATCTACGGAGTTGATCCGTGGGGAACTACAGGTCCCGCTCCGGGCCGTAGCATCCTAGCGGAACCCGTTCGTGAGAATACGATTCGCATTGCATTCTTCGCACCCGTTCTCATCAATTACTTGGAAGACATCAGAGACTCTCTGACTCCCAACAAGTACGTGGTGAATGCGATAAGTGGCGTAGGACTGGATGGGAATGCCGTACATGAAGTGAGAGTCGTAAAGGTGATGACGGTTGATGGTGAGCCCGCCCAACTGGACATCGTATTGGATCGCAATCTCTCTCATTGGCCGTGTCGTTATGAAGTGCAGGCATTCGGCGTCTATATGGCGACGGGTGCATTGTTTCCATCCCCTATGGTGGTGGAGTTTGACAGCGTTAGGGAGGAATTCGTAAAGCCGTCTGTGGACTTCTATAGGTCTACGAAGGACGTGAGTAACCCTACGTCGCTGTCGGCCCTACTGGACCCCGTACCCGATGTGAATGACTTCAATTTGGGGTCATTCACGTATGGCGATGATGGGGATTATGCGATGGACGAAGGTGTGGAGAATCTGCGTAAGCGGCTATATCGCAGAGTGATTGTCAAACCAGGGGGGTTCGTGTGGCTTCCGGAATACGGGGTTGGGATTACGAATTACGGTAAGCGGGTGAACAGTGCCGGAATCCGAGAGAAGCTAAGGTCGGAAATGGAATCCCAAATAAACCAAGAGCCGGACGTGAAGGCATCGAAAGTCTTACTTGCACAGTCCACGACACCGGGCTTGTTCAAAGTTTACATGAAGGTTCTTACGAAGGATAACAAGGCGTATCAATTCGCATACGAATACCCCCTAGTGGATTCGGTGTTCTAAGGAGTCAATCATGTCTGACCTACCTACGAGACTCGACCTCTTCAACATCGGGCGTTCCTACGTGAAGAGTAGGGCTGCTCGCATTGACCCCGCCCAAATTGACATTACGGGGTCCGATGTGAATCTTTATGTGGGGAGCAATTCGGTCATTGGTGCCGAACTAGTCAACCAACTGAATGCTGCAATTGCCACACTGTTCTTGGAGACTGCCGAGAATGACGATCTAGATAGGTATGTGTGGGACCGATACCGGGAGACCCGCAAAGCTGCATCACCCGCGTATGGGGTGGTTCGGTTCTATAGGGATGTAGCGACTGCGGGTGCCGGGTCTGTTCCGTTGGGTACTAAGGTCGGTACGAAGACCGGTATCGAATACGTTACAACGACAGTTGCGACGTTTGATACGACGGATACGGTTGCGTATGCAAACGTCCGCAGTACTCAGGCCGGTAAAGCCCAACAAGCGGGGCAGAATGCCATTCGGCGGATTCTCAATCCGGCGTTGTTGTGGGATCCGTCGCTGAAAGTGAACAATGATGCCGCAACTGCACACGCTAATGACCGAGAGCTTGATTCGGTGTTCCGTGAGCGTGTACGTGATTTCTGGTTGAGTGCCAGACGAGGGACATTGTCCGCAATATCGTATGGCGCACGCCGTGTTCCAGGTATCTACAGTGCGTCAGCAATTGAAGCCCTAACTACTGACGCGCAACCCGCGCGTGTAGTGAATTTGTTCTTGGCTGACGAAAGTGGCATTGCCTCACAGGCAATCAGCCAATCCGTACTTGCGGAGTTGATGGAGTGGAGAGCGGGGGGGATTGCTGTCATCCCATACACATGCAACGTTCAGATGCAGAAAATCACCTATAAGTTGCAATTCATTGCAGGAGTAGAGACGGCTCCGGTGGTGGATAAGATTCGGGCCGTTACGGCGGAGAAGGTCAATACGCTAGGCGGCAATGAGACGCTTATGAGGTCTATGCTGTTCTCGATTCTGGAGATGTATAAGGGTGCGGGCCTGATTCCATCTCAGGACAGCATTGTTGAGCCAGCGGGAGACATTGTTCCGGCTACCGGTTACACGATCCGCACTGACCTAACCAATGTGACGGTGCTCTGATGAGTGGCATTTACACGAAAGATCAATTGCTCGCCATATGGGTGAGCGCTACCGATAAGAGCTATAACGAACCATTCATTCGCAAGGGTGAAGGCAACGGGCTTGAGGCGTATACGCAAGGGTTCGCCCAGTATGAGCGTGTATCTAGGGCCATCGACAATACGTTCCAGTCCATGTTCATCAGCTCATGGAGTGGGCAAACGGCACCATCGGCAAGTGGTGAGAAGCGCGCACGTGTATCGCTGAAAGTGAATCGAGAGAAGCTATTCGAATTGCCTGTTGTTGTGCCTGTTGAGTTGATGGTTGAGGAGATTGCTACGGACCATTCTGCCGATGGGGCGGTGGAGGTTAGGACTGGGCGTAAGTATGCAATCACGGCATCGGTTGCATGGTTACCAGGGGAGAGCCAAGAACAGAGTGTTGGGGCTGTCGCCACCGTGCCTGGATGGGGGCACAACAATCCAGATGTCAACTCCATCAGAGGTATTGTGCAGTACGGTAAGACCCTAATAGGGGCAGCGGCAACGGTTGAGAGTATGTTCCCGCGCGAAGTGCTTACGGCCGAAGCTGGGGGTGATAGTTTCTACACCCCACATATCGGACAGTATGTTCGGTTCACTGCGGGGTGGAATGCTGGCAAAGTACGTAAAATTGGTGAGTATAAGGGTTCATCGACCGTAGATGCCGGTAAGGTAGCATTGGATGCCATTATGGTGTTCTACGGTTCATTCTCAGCAGGTCAATTCGCTATTGGTGAGGAGGTAATGGACTCCGTCACGGGCGCACTGGGAGACGTATTGGCTATCAACGGGACTGCCACTACGTTGATGATTAGGCGCAAAGAGGGAGTGTATGGGTTGAGTGGTGCGCTGATTACGCCATCCGCAACATTCAACTTCACATCAGTCGATATGACCGGAATGTGCTACGCATTGGGAATCGGTACCATTACCGGCCCGATGGATGAAATTGGGCATGAGACTGTCGATCAAGCCGTAACGGGTGCGACGGGATTTCTAGCAGCCATTGTTGGAAGTTATGCATTCATATACCCAACTGGGAACGTCGCATTTGACGGCACTAATCTTATAGCTGGATGGACAAGTGGAGAACTCATTTTCCCGGTTAGTGTGGGGGTCGATCCCATGCTGGTGAATGAGACAACTCAGACGGCTTCGTGGGAGATTCTGAGTTGGGATGATGACTTGGGGATTGCATTCCACAATGAAGCATCTCCAACCTTGGGGCGTAGCGGTACGCTCGATGAGTTGGGAATGGAACGTAAAATCCCAAGGGTATCGGGTGAAAATGATGCCCAATACAGTGAGCGTATATCGAAGTTGGCTGACGTGGTAAGTCCGAGGGCAATAGCGAGAGCTGCAACTAGGATTCTTCAGCCGCTAGGTGTTAGTCCGTGCATCAGGGAAGTTGGGCAATTGGGGTTCAGGGGGTTCTATTACGACGTTCCCACTAACTATGCTCCTAAGTATGCGTTCGCGTGGGATATGGACTTCAGTGTGCGCCCCCAAGATGCGTGGAAACTCCTACTCAGTTATGCGGACTTCCGAGCCTTCATGGCAATTGGGGTTCCGCCTACCGGTATTGGGGAGTTCGGATTCGCATATGATGACCATCCGTTGGGATTCTTCGACTCCACACCATATCTAACGTTCTTTGATGGTTATCCAGTGACGACAAGCAATGTCCTGAAGTCGTTGTGGAATGACATCAACCAACGCAAAGCGGGGGGCGTCGGATTCGTAATCTACTCAGAATCAGACGGTTGCGTGCATGAATAATGACGGATGAGACCTCATCCGGTATCTTCTAACAGAGAGGTGATAAATGGACGGTTCGAACCGACTCGTAGTCAACACGCTGGAACGCGCAGTATCGACTGACATCAACCGAATGCAGTCATTCAAAGACGCAATGGTTGGTGAGTTTGCCCGCTACTTCTTTGGAGTGTATGAGAATTCCGTAGAGTTGATTGGTGGTGTGGTTAGCCAACCGGCTCCGGGGGCGTTATCACCCTACGTCAACCACGGTGTGGTCAACGGACTACTCCCCAAGCCGATCAACGGAACGCTAGATATGTTGATCGAACCTGGATTGCTGTTCACGGAGGATGCGGCGTACACACCAGCCAATGACTCGTTCTGGCGATACGTCAAAGATCCGGGTGTTACGACTACGGGTGTACTGACACTTACGACGGGTTCACCTGGTACCCGCATTGACGTGATTGAGTGTCAGTATGTGGACACCGTTATTGAGCAGGATAACCGGGACATTTTCAATCCGTCGACGGGGTTGTTTACTCCGACACTCGTCGATAAGGTCAAGGCCGGTAGGTTGCAGTATCGTATTCGTACCGGAACGTCAGGCGCCGGATTTCCAGGTGTGGTTGCTGGATGGATGCCTTTGGCGGTTGCGTCTGTACCCAATACCGCCACAAGTTGGGATGATGTGACGCTGTATGACGTCCGCAATTTGGTGTCCAAATATCATAACGCCCCATTCGCATCTTGGAAGGCTGATGCGGAATTGGAAAGCAACCATATTTCGGCAGCGTGGGATGCTGGTCTCACTAACCTCTACGTGACCGGAAAGGCTAAGGGGCGTATTGGGCAATTCATGATTGAGGGGTACATTTCGAATCACCCAACCAACGCCACGAGTTTCAATGCTGCTAACCATGCATTCTGGCAAGCTGGACTCGCCGCTATGACTGCGGGTGCACCATGGTACGTCTATGCGTGCTTCCCATTCGGATTGCCATTCTGGCGGAAGTACAACGGAGCACCGAATTCGCCTCGACGGCCTGCCGGGATGTGTGGGGTGTTGACTGTTAGCCAAATTGTCCCAACGTCGCGCGGGTTGCCTAACGCAGTCATTCCCCTACCTACTGCGACAGGTTTGGGGGGTTCCACACAATTCGCAATTCCAATCGCTGCCGGATTACCATCCACCACAACGGTCGGTGAAGGTGGTGGATTCCTTACTGACGGGCAATGGACCATCTTTGATGAAGGTGTGACAGCCGTAACTCCATCAACCATGGCTCCAGCGGCCGGTTCAGGTACATCGCAGTACAACTACACGGATGGAGCCCTGTATCCTGGGCACGCGCGTGCATGTAAGTACCTAGTCACTCGTTCGTATACGGTTCCGGCCCTAGGTGCCAATACGGCGCTCAATCTTAGAGCGGTTGTCAGGGTATGCGATGCGGTGTCGGGTGCCACAATTGCGACAGTGTCTCAACACTACCTCACACTCGTCGGTAAGGCTGGTGACACCGCCATATCGACAGTATTCATTATTGAGGTTCCGCATTTCCTAAGTCTGGCTCTCTTGGGTTCACGTCGAATTGAAATCGACTACAATCCAGACTTCGGCGGCGTAACGCCATCAGCCAGAACCGAAACCGCTACAATCATTGGGTGGAAGATAGCAGACTGACCGCAACACGTGTTGCGGTGTAGGAGGCCAGCTATGGCAACGAATCAGTACGACTTGGATAGGGTTGCGCATTCCATTGTTGAAGAGGCTTTGCGCATTGCGCACGTGCGATGGGATGACAAGTGGGAGCACAAGCATCTAGGCGAGTCTGCTGGCGTGAATATGGTGGCCTTCAGACAACTACTTCCCAAGGGTGCTTATTGGGATTTGGCTAAACCGTTCAGGTGTTGGAAGGAGAATGGGACCTATAAGACGCAAGGAGTGTCTACGTGTGGTCTGATTGCTCTCGGCATCATTGGGCGTGTACTTGAGAGTATGGGCATTTCGATGCCCTGGATGACTGAGAAGTATTGGGATTGGACAGACCCGTTGGGTGCCAATGACAAGGCGTACAATGACCTGGACGTGGTGTCGTGTCTGACTATGTTGGGACTTGCGACCCAATCCCGGCGTCCTAAAGGTGTATACCCACAATCTGGTGACATGGTCTGCATAGGTAGTGGTACTGCCACACATGTCTTCACCGTAGTGTCCACTGATGGGCATTATGTGTGGTCGGTGGACGGGGGCGCCGTAGATACGGAACACGGGAATCTGCAATGTGTCCGGTTGACTAAACGCGATTGGAGGGGATTGCGCGTCAACTGGATAATCAATACAACCGAATTGGTGCGCAAACTATCAAAGTGAGGCGTAATGAACTCGGCATACATCCCTCTGATCGCAATCGTAGTTTCAGTCGTGATGGTTGTAATTCAGGCCCTCACACGATACGGAGTTGCCAAGACTGAGGAAGGGAACAATAGAAGGTTCGAGGCACTTGAGACGGCAATCGAAGCCAACGCGGTATCGGTTCAAGAAACAGCGAAGCAAATTGCGGATATCCGTGTGGCAATACGTGGCCTAGAGACTCAGATGCTCAAACATTCCGATATAGTCAGTAGGGAGTTGTTTGATGCGAAGGTTGAAAGTCTCAATCAGCAGTTGGTCAACATCAGTAAGGTGCAGGCTGAGGTTGTGTCCAAACTTGTGAAGGTACTGCACCAAAAGGAGACGGCCCTATGATTCAGAATCTCGCGAAGTTGTTTGCTCCGGATGGTCCGCTGTCGATGCTGAGTAGTCGAAAGGCGTGGGTCGCTGTGGCGGCCATCGCGGCTGCCGGTCTGATGTTGTATCTGACCAAAATCAATAGTGCGGAGTTCCTGAACTTCGTACAGAACATTGTCACGCTGTGGATTGGTGCCATTGCTGTTGAGAAATCAGCCCTCTATCTAGGGCCCTATCCGAACGGTAAAGCACCAGACGCGCCGACAACCCAACCCACTCAACCAACAACCCAACCAATAGAGTCAAAGGGGCAATGACAATGAGGAATGCAATCTCAACGGTTCTGTCGTTCGTAGTGTCCATCATGGCACTCATCGGTCTACTGATGTGCACTAATGGGTGTTCATCGAGCTTCGTGAAAGCTCAGCAAGAAGGAGTCATGACTGCGATTGCCGCAACCAACGGCGGCGGATTCACACTCCTACAGTTGCGGCAATCGGAACGGTTGGCGTGCGTCGATAAAAGCGATACACGTCCAAAGGCCGAAGCCTGCATTGCTACGGTTGATGAGAAGTATAAGGCTCCATTGGAGTCGTTCTACTACTTCAGAGAAACAATGACGGCATGGCAGAATGCCTTGTTGCTATACCAGGATGGGAAGCTGTCGGAGGCGGAATTGATTCCGTTTTCGGCTGAGGTGCTGAAAGCATATACGAACTTGGTCAAGGCCCTTACGCCACTGGGAATCAAACTCCCAGCATGGAATGGAGTCTGAGATGGTAGTGCCCATTCCCAAAGAATTGGCCGACTCTGTTTCGACAATTGCGAAGGAGTTGGCATCACTACTGCTCAGCAGAGGAGCCACCGAAGAACAGATTCGCAATCTGTTTCTCCAATTCCGCAACACAACCGCATCTTGGGATCTTCAGAAGACCCAAATGGATGTTGAGTTGCGGAAGGCGTTGGATGCGAAGTTCGGGCCCGCGTAGGAGGCTCCTATGTCGATGAATGAGAAGGCACTTGAGGGGTTGAAGGTCTGGGCTAAAGGCCGAAAGACCAGCACCATCAAGGAGCATTTGGAAGGGAAGGCTGAAGACCCCGAAGCGCTGGCGGTTTGGATTCGCAAACAAGCGCTAGGGGAGGAGGAATTCAAACGTCATCAGGAGATGGCTCGGAAGAAGAAGTAATCTCCTCCACCACTGTAGTCTGAAGGGGTTGCTCTGACCCCGCCATCCAACTCACCAACATTGTAAGCCCCGCCCACTCATCTTCATCGTTGTTGTGAAGATGGTTGGAGACGGTCATGTTTGTCGAATTGAATCGGAGTGTGCGGGGACCACTTACTCCTTCGGCAAGTTCTCCTTTGAACGTGTCGGCTGCTGGTCTGACATTGAATTCCAACAGGAAGTCTACATCCTTGAGATAGTGAGTGATGTAGTCGACGAACGCCTTAGTTTCCTCACCACTGGCAATCACCGCAACACGTGTTGCGGCGGAATGCAGGCCGATTCGTTTCAGATAGTTACTGACCTCCATGGCGTTGTGCTTCTGGATCTCTTTTCGGTAATCGTGACTGGTATTGCCTGGGATGTAGGCCAACTGAAACTCACATTCCACACCTTTGGATTCGACCATCTTGGCGATGAGGAAGTCAATTGGTTCGGTTGTGTGCTTGGGGTTGATGTAAAGGATGGTCAGCATGGGGCTCCTATTGTGTGCAAACTGAAACGGGGGTTGTTACAAATTGGGCATACGGCATAATTGCCGCATGGGACATATCAACATCATTGTGGACAACCGTCTACGTCTAGATCCCACTACGCCCGATTGGGTTGTAAGGAGGTTGTGCGTACCGTTCATCCATAAGAATCCGAAGTTCGCCGAATTGAAGTCTCGTGGCTATTATGCCGCAAAGGAGCCTGAATTCATTCGCACGTATGAGATTGATGAGAATGACCAGGCATCGTTCCCCCGTGGTGGTACCGATAGACTCCGTAGCACATTGAAAGACATTGGGTATGAGTGGGCATTCAGGGACCTAAGTGTGGAGGGAATGCCGGCATCCATTCCGCCCCATAGGCGCACACCCTACGGTTACCAAGAAGAAGCCATTACGATGGCTCTACGACGCCGTAATTGCCTCATTAGGGCGCCAACCGGGGCAGGTAAGACAACTATCGCGCTTGCCATAACGGCACGTCTCCAACGCTACACCCTAATCATTGTGCATCAGTACGGTTTAGAGAAGCAGTGGATGGAGCGGATTGTAGATGAGTTGGGCATACCGGCGAGCGATATTGGAATCATTGGTGGAGGTAAGTTCAGAATTCGCCCCGTAACGATTGGCATTCAGAAGTCCATATTCAACATCATGGAGAAGGGCGGAGAAGAGGCAGATGAGTTGCGGCGCACGTTTGGATTGGTAATTGGGGATGAGATTCAGTTGTTCGCTGCTCGCACGTTCATTGGGTGCATCGATCCGTTTCCAGCTAAGTATAGGTTGGGAATAAGTGCCGATGAAACTCGTGCCGATAGGAAGGAGTTTCTGATTTACGACCTATTTGGGAAGGTAGCGGCAGACATTCCCAAAGAACGGGTGTTGGAGCAGGGTGCCATTGTGGATGTGGAGATTAGGGTATATCCGACTAACTTCACATGCCCCGAATATACCGACGCATATAGGCCGGATTTCAATCTGTTGCTTGAGCGGATGAAGTACGACGTTGATCGCAACGAAGTTGTGATGAATGCGATTGCTGAAGCCCGTAAGCTGGGAACTGTAATGGTGTTTTCGCATCGCATTGACCATTGCCACCTAATTGACTCAATGTGCGCGGAAGCCCGTATCAAGTCCGGTCTGATGATTGGTAGTAAGGAGTGGGCAAGTGCATTCGACGCTACGAAGCTAGGGTTGAAACAAGGAACGATCGATGTGGCGATTGGTACGATCAAAGCGATCGGGCAAGGACTGGATATACCGAGCGTGAACAGCGGAGTAGTAACAACCCCACTAGCTGGCGGTAAAGGTAAACAGCAATTTGGACAAGTGAGGGGGCGAATTTGTAGGGCCTCACACGGCAAAAGTGTAGGGTTCATTCACTACATTTGGGACCGGCATATTGTGGGGATTGCTGCGCTACGCAACCTGATTCGGTGGAACACCAAAGTCGTAGTTCTGAATGACGGAGTGTGGGTGGACGCCAAACGGTATGTTCAGCTATTGCGAAAGTCCCTAACGGATTTCAGCAAGGGAGGTATGTGATGAAGGTGCGGTCTATTACGGTTACGGTCGGACCCGTTACGTTTTCGCCAGTGTCATACAATACGTTTGTGGTCGGACCACTGAGTATGACGGCCGAGATTCAGGAGGGGGATGATGAGAAGGAGGTTATTGCCGATATGACCTCCACACTCAGAAAGATGTTAGCCCAACAACACGCAACTATGGTTGCTGATTACGCGAAGTCGCTCGATTACAACGATCGCGCAGTCAAAGAATTCATGCGCTCAAAGGGTAGGGGTTGAGCATGAGACGTAGGTTGGTGGACAACGAACCAATCCGCCGCAACACGTGTTGCGGTCCCGCGCGTACGTGCGCACATAATAATTTACCAGAAACAACCGCATGCGCCCGCGCACACGTACGTACGCATACGCGTGTGAATCCGGATTTGTGTTCCGCTTCGCTACACACAAATCCGGGGGAGCAAGGGGTGGGAATGACAGGTAATACCGCAACACGTATTGCGGTGCAGTTGGACTTACCGGAGGGGACCACTGAATTGGACTGGGAACTAGTTGGTAAACTGACAACCCCTCAAGTGGAGTCACCAATTGCGAATAAGATGGCTGATTGGGCACGCGGCCGAACCAAGGGTAGACAGGAATCTACGAGGGAATCAGCCCGTAAGGAAATGGAACGGATTATTGGTGGGGATGATTGGGCTAATTGCCGTCCAATCCATTTGGTTGAGCTATATGCGATGTTGCATGAGCGAATCTATGGGGTACCCCCTGAGGAGTTGGCGTCGAACAGGGTAAGGATTAGTGCAATCCGTACAATCGCCGACATGCTTAGGAGGCACTTCGCCAATGACGTTGAACGTATGGTGGACTTCATTCGGTGGTGCTGGGTACGGGAAGAAGGACGTCACAATTGGCGACGTAAGAATGGGGTTGAGTTGAAGCGCATGAATTGGCGTTGGCAATTCAGTCCATCAATGCTGACTGATTACAGGATGGCAATTGCAGACGAACGAGGGGACTAATGCGAACACGTCTCATTCAGTATCGGGATAAGATACCGTACGAGTTGCATGGGGTGATTGTGGGGGCGATGGGTGGGGAACCCTACGAGATATTCGACCCCCCGTGGTGGGCAATCCATCGATGGGTATGGTGGTTGTTTATGACTCGGTACCATGGCAGATGGCGAGCCATACGTGCAACAATCCGCAGACTACTATTGGATTTGAGACTATTGAGCAAACCTGCATTGGGAGAAGTCCGTCCTAGGTCTGAACCTAGCTTCAAATACGGCATAATCGATTTCCGCGTGGACCGATGGGTTCGCAGTGTGAGGGTGTGGAGAATTACCGAAGTGAATGTTTCATATTGGGAGCGCGTACCATGGCACGGAAACCGATAGATACCGATGACGAGAAGACACGAGTTGAACCGGTAGTGGTCAATCACAATACGACCAATGAGCAAATCATAATTGCGGCCGCACTGGCAGATGAATGGACCAGAAAGCGGTTGGTTCGGCGGTTCGGAAACCCCGATGCATTTGGGGCCAAGATTCATTCCAAGCTATGGGGGGCAATCATCACGATGGATGCGGAGAGGTTGGAGTTTGACCCCGCAACCATACAGTCGTTGGTTGATACGGATACGGCTGAGTATGCACAGGAGTTGGTGGATGCCCGCCCGGTTGTACCCCCCAACCTAGACCACCATATCGAGATGTTGGATTGGGATATGCGTAGGTTGAGGGTTGCTCAGACCTCATTGGCTGAACTAATCCACAACATAAAGAACCCGAGCGCCGGTAAGGATACGATTGCGACGCTCGCTAGGTCGATTTCTGAGGAGTTGGGGCACGGTGAGGATAGGTTGCGGATTGATTCGAATGAGGTTCTGACTAAGCAATTCGCAGACATCGATGCCCGGTGCAAGGGGATTGCAATCTACCCATATGGTTTGGATGGCTTTGACAGGTATGAGGACGACGAACCCCGAATCATGCCCGGAATGGCACCTAAACAGACAACGCTAATTACCGGGGTGAGCGGTAGTGGTAAGTCGTCTGTTACGGCCCGAATCATACTGGAACAGATAAGGATGGGCCGTAAGGTTGTGTATGGGGCATGGGAGATGAATCCCGGCATTACGCTGGAGTTGTTGGCTGTTCTGAAGTTGCAACTGAGTAGAACCAAATTCGTCGCAGGTCTCTACACACCTGCCGAGATCGTGAATGTGAAGGTTGCGATGCGGGAGCTTGCCAAGTTCATCACATTCATCGAAGTACCGAGTGTGATAATTCGACGTAAGAGGGAGACGCGGTCTTCAATACGCCCCAACAATACTCAGAGCATCAACCTGTTATGTGATGAGCTGGATGAGTTGAGTCCGGATGTGTTCGTTGGGGACTTGGTACGTAAGTCGTTTATGTCGTTGGACCCAGAGCAAGAAGAACTTGCACTGAATCTGTTTCAGCGGCGCATCGAGAACAGTAGTTACCACGCTATGTTCGTACAGCAACAACGACTCAAGGACATTGAGATGCGCCCCGATAAACGCCCTACACGCGAGGGCGTAAAGGGTAGTTCGGCATGGGTTGAGATGGCCGATACCGCGTTAGGGGTGCACAGGGAGGCGTTGTGGAAGGATGTGGACGACAACATCATTGAGATTGACGTCATGAAGCAACGATACGGGAAATGGCCGTTAGCAGTTCAATTCGATTGGAATCCACTGTTCTCAACACTCAAGTTGGGGAGGACTGTGGATTACTCGATTGGATTGGGGGAGGAGAACGGCGTAGGGGCTAGTGGAGTCGACACCATATTGGGACGCAAGGGGCGGAAATATGGGCGGCGAGGTTGACGTACCTAGGTTGTTGAGAGCGTTGCGAATTGATGCACGTCTGAATGGGAATGAGTGGTGGGCACCATGCCCTAATCCAAAGCACGCCGAACACATCCCTAGTTGGTCGATTAGGGATGATGCCGATAGGGAGAATCACGGAAACCATTATTGCTTTGGATGTGAGTGGGGCGGGGATGCGATTGAGTTGGCGAGCGTGGTTACGGGGATGTCCCGCAGGGCTACGCGTGAGTGGTTGGTAGAGCACGGGCTAATTCGTAGTAAGCGGGGTGAATTGCCAACAATTAGGGTTGTTGTGCGTAGTCCGGTGAAGACTGCTGTGAGCTTACCGTTTGGTGTGAATTTGAAGCCTCTTAGTGAGTGGTCCGAAAGCGCGAGAGCATATGCGGTTCGGAGAGGTATCACTGACGGTCAGGTAAGAGACTTCCGGTTGGGCTATGCAATACGGGGGCGACTAGAGGGCCGGATTGTGTTTCCGGCATACGATAAGAACGGTGCAATTACGGGTTACACGTCCAGAACGTTTAGAGACCACGAAACTAGGTATCTCAATCCCAACACCAGTGAGGGGTTTCCGGAGCACAAGGCAATCTTTGGGGAGCATTTATGGGATGGTGATTCGGTTGTGGTTACGTCGGAGGGGGCCATCAACGTACTCAGTGCTCACGCCGTAATGCCATCCATCAATGTGGCTGGCCTGTATGGGTCACATCTGAAGGAAACGCAAGTGCTGAAACTAGCGAGGTTTCGGAAAATCGTAGTGTTGGAAGACCCCGACCCAACCGGGCGTGATTATGCGGTTGAGTTGAAGGAAGCATTCTTTGAGTCGGACACCAGAGTGGTAGTTGCCAAGATGCCGGATGGGTACGACCCGAATGCCCTGTACTGTAAAGACCCTGAAGTGCTGAGATGCCTAATAAGGGAGGCTGTGAAATGAAAGCTAGTAAGGTTTCGGATGACGACATCATGTTGGCAATCGTAAAGGCGCGTGGAGTGCTTTCGAATGCTGCTCCCATATTGGGCATCAGTCGAATAACGCTTTGGAGATTGATTGGTAGCAGGGGGTTAGGGGACCGCGTTGATGAGGTGCGGGTGTCTATAGCGAATCATGGGCTTGAGGGTGTGCCTAAGAATAAGACCGTTCCAAGCCCATGGCCGCTGATTAGTCAGTACGCGTATGCGGGGCAGACCGATATGGTGTTAGGGATGTTGAGGGTGGCAATCGAGAAGGCCAGGGGGGACCTTAGGAAAGCTGGACGCCTATTGGGTATTAGTCGGTCCAGCGCATACAATTATGTGGAGCGCTACCAGCTCCGGGGGTTCGTTGCCGCAACACGTGTTGCGGCACGGGTTGAACGCGTACGGCGTAAGGCCAGGCCGAAGGGTGTGGGCCAACCCGAATGGAAGGGTCGGTGGAAGACTAAGGGCAATCACGGTTTAGTCGAACAAAATCGACCCTAGGTAGAATCGGAGCGGGGTCCAGCACCGGTTACCCTACCGGTCGGTCAAACGTTCGATCTAGGGCTACGCAAGATTTAGCACATAACCTCATGTGAAATTTCCACGATGTGCAATGGTTGCGTGGTTTCTGGGGTGTGCAAGGGATGTGCCGTTGCACCATTGCAAATTCGAAATTTGAGCATTGCAAGGTTGCAATATCACTCTGCGGTGAGCCAATTCTTCCACTTGGGTGGGCTTAGGTTACGCAGGGGTAAATTTCAAAGTTGAAATTGGGGGTGTGGCAAGTGATTGGATTTGCTCAGCCAAACCTTGGCACACGGGGTGCAATATAGCTTTTGTGCAAGGGCAGTAACGGTAACCAATTGCAAAAGGAGACGGGCAGATAGGTGTAGGTAGTGCGGTGGTAACGCGGGTTGACCTAGTGACCGCGTGAGGCGCACTGAAAAACCGGAGGGTGCATTGCGTGCACCCGTACGGCACTAGGCTGGATCTTTGACAACATAACGCAGTAAGCCAACGGGCGCACCATACGGTACCAAATGCAGGGAGGTAGGGTGCGCTACCGCAACACGTGTTGCGGTTAGGCTGCTAGAGACGGCGATATTTAGTGCTCTAAGCCTGTAACTAGGAGAGCGCCATGAACATGAAACAAGTTGTAAGGTGTGTGAATGATACGCTGATGGCAGACGTCGGGATTCAGTGCACTAACGCTAGTATAGAGCGTGCAGTGCGTGAAGATTGTGCAAATGTGGCAGGGACTTACCCAAGCAAGCGCGAGATTGAATTGCTAATCATGGGGGATGATGAAGGAAACATCCCTGAAACCGTAGTATGTAGGTTTCCGAATTTGAGTGCCCTAATTAGTGAGCAGTTCTAAATCGGTCCGGTACGTGTTACCGGTTTAGAGCACTAAATATCAAACTGAAGTTCAGTGCCCCGAGCCCGTAACCATTACAACAGAGTTGTGGGCGTTGCTGGCTCGGGGCACTCAATTTCGGGTGTGCAACGTAAAGCAAACAACGGAGAAATCATCATGAAGAAGAATGTAACTGCAACGTTCGCCGGAATCGTCAACGCCATCGCCGACAAGGGTGCAAAGTCCCCCCGCGAAGCTCGCGACAATTCCGCACGTATGGCCAAGTTGGTTGAGACGCTCTCAACTGGCATCCTTGTCCGTGAAGGGAAGAAGGATGTCAATGTGGGTCCAACCCACGGTCTTCACCTAGCAATGACTCTCATTCGGTACCAGATCAAAGCGGGTGAGAAGCCTGCACTCCCCGAGAAGTACATTCAGCGTTACCCGTGGGAGAAGGCCCACGACGCCCTCCTGGCACTGGCCGATGAGGCCAAATTGGATCGAGAGACCTTGTTGGGAGCATTCGGTATCAAGGTTCGCTATCCGACCCCTGCGGTGGAGACCCCTGCGGTGGAGACCCCTGCGGTGGAGACCCCTGCGGAGACTCCGGTAGCGGTTGTGGAACCGGTAGTCGAAGCCAAGAAGGGTAAGGGTAAGGGTAAGAAGACGGCGTGATGAGGCCGAAACCTAGGGGGCAACCCCGATGGTCTGCGCGTACGTGCGCGCACTGAGGAGGCCATATGATCGGGAAAACTACACGCCGGAGTAATTGTTTGCCGTCAGTGTCGGGATGGGCCCAAAGTCCATCACTGTATTTCCTACTAGGGATTACGTCTAATCCCTGCGCGACGTCAATTCCCAAGGATGCAGAGGGTGAGTACAGTATAATCCGCAATGGGACACTGTACCGGTTCAGGCTATTCCGGTCTGGTAACGGACCGGGTAAGAATGGGTATAAGCGATTGTATGTAGAGTGCCCAGATTGTGGGCACCTAATCGAATGCGGACACCTTGGACAGCATAGGGGGTCCAAGATATGCATTACACGTGCAAGTGTAAGAGTTTAGGTCTTTGTGACCAGACTCCAGCTCATTCGGGTGAGTTGGAGTCTGACCATGAGGAGGTATTATGTATAGGATTTGGTTGGTAAATTTTGGGTGGTATTATCAGGATCTCGGGCATAAGACCGCACGTGAGGCTCTCAGGGCAGCACAACGCGGGGGGTTCGAGGCTCGTGTTGAGAACGAGCAGGGGGACACGATCGTGACGTGGCATCCCATTGGTGGTGCACGGTGGTACACCCCTAGAACGGAGACGCCGTACGGATGCAGGTTGGCAAAGCTCATAGCATCCGGTCAGATGTCTGAAGCCAGGAATCTGAGAGCGTTAGTTGGGAAGACTTCGTGGAGGGCGTGTGAAGCCCGTGCCATCGCCGGTGCAATCCGGTACGCTAACCGGAAATGGGGTTTGAGTGAAGACCCACTCAAATGGTTATGGGAGGATTGGAAATGAGACTCACATTCACCGCCCCTACGGGAGTAGAGACCCCCGTATTGGACGATAAACACGCCCCCTATCACGTTGCAACAACGCATCTATGTGGGTGTGGGGAATTCTACGTGAGTGGTAGTGGTCTCAAACGCGATGGACTAAGGTTCATTGCGGACGCAGTCTGTTGTGACTGCGGGCAGATACGAGGGACCCTCATACTAGAACTATGACGGGGGTCATTCCAATCTTGTGGCTGGACTCCAGTCCATTACGTGGTAGTGGGTTGGAGTCTGACAACAAGGAGGCGGCAGATGACCGCGAAGAGAGAGGTAATTGATGCGATGTTTCCTAGTCGGAGAACGGCTAGGAAACAGATGACCGCAACACGTGTTGCGGTACAGGTAGAACAGAGTGCACCTGAAGTGGATTACTCCAGGTTTGTTCAGGGTGCCAATCCCGAACAGACCGAGGCAATCCTTCATCGCGAAGGCCCCTTGGGGGTGTTTGCGGGTGCAGGTAGTGGCAAGACCAGAGTTCTGGTCTCCCGCGTAGGCGCACTCATCGCTTCTGGTGTTAGGCCAGAAAGAATCGTCAGCGTGACCTTCAGTAAGAAGGCTGCTGATGAGATGGGGGAGCGAGCAGCCAAGATGGGAATCCAAGGAGCGGTGTTTGCCACATGGCATTCCCTCGCGTTGCGTATGCTTCGCGAGGATGGGACGGAGTGGGGCACGGTCTGGAGTGTAGACGACACGGACCGGGCCAAACTCATTCTCAAGTCCGATGTACTCGGATACAAGGGAATGGGATGGAATGGTGCTGACTTGGGTCAAGTAGCGTCTTTCATCTCGTTCTGTAAGTCTCAGTTGTGGGCTGCTAATTCATCAGAGGCACAAGCCTACGCTGAGAAGGAGTTCGCTAAGGACTCTAAGAAGGCAATTGAAGCCTTCAAGCGGTATGACGTGGAGTTGGCTGATAACCAACTACTCACGTTCGATGACATGCTGGTGTTTGCCTATCAGTGGCTCTCCGTGGAGGAGAACCGCAGACGATGGGCATCTAAGTGGGATTACGTCTTGCAGGATGAAGCGCAAGACGCCAACCCCGCACAGATGAAACTCGCGTCTATGTTGGCACGGGACCATCGAAACTACATGATCGTCGGTGACCCTGCGCAAAGCATCTACGGATGGCGCGGGTCAAAACCAGAGTACATTACGACTTTCGCTTCCGTGTGGGAGGGTGCCAAGGTCGTGTGTATGAATCGCAATTACCGTTGCGGTTCACGCATTGTTGACGTCGCTAACGCGGTTATCACCAAGGCTGCAATCAAGCTCCCTGACGACCTTATTGCAGAAGGTGGTTGGGAAGGTAACGTGTCATGGCGTCAGTGTAGTGACATGGATGCCGAAGCCAATTTCGTGGCTGCGGAAATTCTGGAGCGCCACAATACCGACCTAACACCCCTAGAACACAATACGGTTCTCTTCCGGACTAACGCGCAGTCTCGCGCGTTGGAAGAGGCTCTGCTCGCCCGTCAGATCCCTTACGTCGTAGTGGGGGGTGTGTCGTTCTATGAGCGTAGAGAGGTGAAAGACATTCTAGCATACCTAAGAGTCGCATTGGGTAAGGGCAATCAGGACGAGAACGTGCGGCGATGTCTCAATTCTCCATTCCGATACTTGGGAGCGGCATTCGCAGATAAGCTCTCAAGGTCATTGGTGGCGTTCCGTGGGAACGTTGCTAGTGCGGCGTACGATGCCTGTAATGCTACGCGTGTGCAGGCACGCCAGCGGGCATCCGTGATGGAATGGGTAGGTATTCTGGAGTCAGTAGTTGCGTATGAGAACCGCCTCCATGATAAGGAATCAAGCGAAGAGAACGCAGGAACTCTCATTGATGCTTTGGTTGAGAAGACCAAATACATCGAGTGGCTGAAGCGTGACCAGGGGGAAGAAGGGTTGGAGTCGTCGCATGTTGCCAACATCAAGGAGTTGGCACGTGTTGCGACGCGCTTTGCGACTGCCACTGAACTACTCACATTCATTGACAACACCATCGCCGCTGCGGAGCGGCAACGTAAGCAGAAGGAGCAGAAGGGGCGAGTTCTTCTCATGTCCATTCACCGATCTAAGGGTCTCGAATGGCCTAACGTGTTCGTTATTGGTGCCGTGGAGGGGATTCTTCCCCACGGCAGGGGCGAGCCTGAAGAGGAACGCAGACTGTTCTATGTGGCTTGCACGCGAGCGGCACGCAGACTCTACATTACCTCTCCTAAGAGCATTGCACTCAAGGGAGGAGTCAAAGAAGTGAAGGTGTCCCAATTCGTTCGGGATGCCGGATTAGGGGATGAGTTGGACTACTTTACTGACCTTGCCAGGGAGCGGGGGGAAGATGAGGAGCTGTGCGGTATCGCATAGCCGACGGGGTACCTGCTCGGTCTGCAAAGATGGGCGGGTATCCAACTCCAACGTTCGATCAATATCTACATGCTCTAAGGGACGGCCGCATAACGTTCGACCGGTTCCTTAGTGCGACCACCATGCGATGGTGGGCATTGTCGGCCACGCTCTATCGTAAATGGGGCAAGGACGCCTCGGGGGTGGATGTGGCTGACTTGTACCAGGAGCTAACTCTAGCAGCCTGGACGTTCGTGTCGCAATGGGACGCTACACGTGGAACCACGTTGGAGCAGTTCGTTGTATATAATGCAATGGACAAGGCCAAGAAGTGGTTACACGTGCAACGCGCGGCCAAACGTAGCGGTAATGCGGATGGCAATCCATCTCGGCGTGAAGTCTGTTCTGATTCAATCAAGCGCAACGTAGGCGTGATTGAATCAGAACTAACGAGGTTTGATGGGTACCGGGAAGCTATGAGTAAGGCCGACGAAAAATTCGGTTGCATCATCCATAGCCTCGCGCGTACAAATAGTGTCACAATGACTGCGAGGGAGATTTACAAGTCAAAGGAGCGTAGGCGGGAGTATCACCTATGCTCTCTTGAGCATGCACATCGCGTGGTGCGGAGTGTGCTCAAGCGACTTGCGTCCTAACACCGCAACACGTGTTGCGGTGTTGGGCAAATGCGGCATAAGCGGTTCACACAATAGGAGGCTGAAAATGGCGGCGAAGAAATGTTACGGCGTGGTTCTGGCAAAGGCGAACGAGGAAAGTGTCAATGCGGCGCTCAGCGCTGCGGACCTACCGGAAGACGGCACCCTTGAGGAGAAGATCGGGCGTCTCGTAGCGTACTACCGCAAGGAAGTTTCGAAAGAGAACCTTGCGAAGTGCGACAACTGCGAGGGTGTTTCCGACGTCAGTCTGGACAAGTGCCCATATTGCGGTGAGGGCGACGAAGAAGAGGAGTCCGAAGAGGAGGAGTCCGAAGAAGAGGAGTCCGAAGAGGAGGAGTCCGAAGAGGAGGACGAGGAAGAAGAGTCCGAAGAGGAGGACGAGGAAGAAGAGGAAGAAGAAGCGCCACCCCCACCCCCAAAGAAGGAGAAGGGTAAGAAGGCTGAACCGGAGCCCAAACCCGCAAAGGGTAAGAAGGCTGAACCGGAGCCCGAACCCAAACCAGCAAAGGGCAAGAAAGCAATCGATGCCGTCACTACGGCAATCGCACCTGCGAAGAAACCAGGGCGTCCACCGAAGGCTGAGATCGTCAAGGCTGAGGATGGTCCTGATCCAAAGTACAAGGTCGGTGACCTGGATACGGCAATTGAGCGCGTGAAGGGCCTTCGAGCAAAGGGCGAAGAGACCCTGTACGACCTTGGGAAAGAGCTTGCGGCCATTCATGGGGAGCAATTGTGGAAGCTCCGCCAGGACAAGGATGGGAATCCTGCCTATAAGGGGTTCGGTCAGTTCTGCGCGGCCGAGGTGGGGTTGTCACACACAACAGTATTCCAACTCATCGATGTGTCGACGAAGTTCGACCGCAAGCTGTTCAGTGAAGTCGGCCATAAGAAGTTGGCACTTGTGCTTCAGGCTCCCGAGGCCGTGCAACCTGAACTCATCAAGAAGGTGAGCACCGGAGTTTCTCACCGAGACCTTCTCACGGAAGTGAAGGCCAAGCGCGACGAGGCAGGGGTTTCCAAGCGTAACACCGGTCGCAAGGAGATGCCGAAAGGTAAGGCCCCCAAGAGCAAGAAGACTGAGCCTGCAATCACCATTGCGGCGGTCATTGGCAAGAAGACCATCAAGCTCTACCAGGACCCCAAGAAGTCCGGTAAGAAGGAGTTGGTCCCCGCCACAGACCTGGCTCAGAACCCATTCGGGTACGATGAGTTGGGCAACGGTGTGCGAGAATACTTCAGCATCCAAAAGGGTCCTGATGGGGCTCTGATTCTGCACATCGTGCGTAAGCGTGAAGGCAAAGAGAAGTAACCGGCTTACTGCATCATCGACAAAGGTCATCTATCTACCCGATAGGTGACCTTTTTTTTTTGTCTCAACGGCATAACCCCCCGGAGGTTCTCAT
>Ga0315909_10000144_pt1 | contig 92870 bp, 90 predicted proteins | sample LakEriMetagenome_11_FD_203527 | JGI IMG/M metagenome (GOLD analysis project Ga0315909, IMG submission 203527) | Freshwater fungal communities from buoy surface, Lake Erie, Ohio, United States - Buoy 2 MA125 | ecosystem: Environmental > Aquatic > Freshwater > Lake | place: USA: Lake Erie, Ohio...
GACCTATAGTTGTACCGGTATTTCCATAATCTGTCCAATCAAGACTAAAAGCATATGATTGTCTTTGTAGTGTGTCGTCACTAGGTCCGTTAGCATTTGTTGTACTATTCCAACCATACTCTCTAATATTTGGTACTAAATATTCTGCTCTTTGTACTGACTGACCAAAGGATTCATTTTGATATTGAATTTTAAATCTATATTTTGCCTTTGTTGGTATTCCGACTGTAGGGTCGTTTGATAAAATCTGTTCTCCAAATTCATTTGTTGTAACATAATCTAAATTCATAGGTACTTCTGTAAGCCATGTTCCCTCATTATCAATTATATTACCTCCTTGATCTAAATTATGTTGTTCTAATATTGGTAGTCCTGCTGCGTCTGAATAAATTGTTTGTCTAATTGCTAAAATTCTACCAGGGGCAGTAACTAAATCACAAAGATTTCCTGAGTCAAATTTAGGTTTGCAATTAGATTGTAATGCGTCTTCATCTGTCGTTGAGAAAATTGAACCCATAAAAATTGCTTGTGGTTCTATTTTTATTCCCGAATCTCTTAAATCAAAATCAACTCTTGTTATACCTATGTTACATAAATCTTCCTCACCCCAAAAAGACGCGACTTCAACTTCTTTTTTTTGATTAATTATTTGTGGTAAAGAATCTAAGTCAGTAGATGACCTAAAAGAAGGCCCATCAAACTGACCTTCACTACCCATACCCATTCTTATTAAATCAGATGGTCTTAATGAAAAACAACCTATGTTTGATAAATCGGCATCCATAATTATTATTTGTTGTCCTAAAGGGACACCAACAATCATGAAATCACCGCTATCGTTAGTTCTGGCGGTGTATTTATAATATTTTTCATAAACTTCTAAAACCTCACTTCTTGTTAAAACATCTTCTCTATCAGGAAAAGTACCTGTAGGGTTATGTCCTCCATATTCTTGAACGTAAGGTAATAAGTTATACCTATATCCGTCTTCGTTTTTGTCTGTTAGTGTTTTATATGGGTATAATGTGGATATAACAGGATCTTCGTCATCTTCGTTTGATAATGGCACAAAAACGGATACACTAACATTTGGTACCCCATAACCTCCATTTGTTATTACTCTACCAGCAATTACACCATAATCGGCACAAAACCTAGTATAAAGGTCTGATTGTTTTAATTTTAAAGATAGAATTTCAATAAAATCAAAGTCTTGATCGATTTTGATTCTTATGTTCTTATCTATACCCGGTGTTGTTCTTAATCTATAATTTTTAGACATGGTTCTCTTTGTTCATAAATAGTTATGTTACTATTTTTAAAAGTAAGTTTGTATGTTTAAAAATAAAGAATCTTATGAGAAATTAACCGTTCCTAAAGTTTTAACCCTAACTTTAATGTCTTTATTTGGAAATCGTACTTGGTATATCTGATCGGGTTCAGCAAATATTGTATCATCAACTAATTCAATTTGTTTTGTTGCCGGATCAACATATCTTTGTGATGTTTCAGATGATGAATACTGACCACCAACTTTATTATATACATTAATTGCTGTTAATGTATTAACACCGTTAATTGCTTGTACAATTCTTCTTAAATCAGATATATTAACATTTTGACCAAGTTCTCTTTTACCTGGTTCCATATAGTCTGTAACTGTGTTAATTATTTGTGTTATTATTTGCGATCTTGACCCGATGTTTTCAGTAACAACAAAAAATTCTAATTCTAAATCAATAACCTTTGCAACTTCAATTGATATATAGTCATTAATCATTCTATATTTAGAAAGGTATGTTGCTAAGTTAGTTTTAAGATTATTGGAAACTGTTTGTGTTAACGATCCATTAGCATCAAAAGATAATATTTTAATTAATATTTTATTATCAATTTCAGTTATAGATACTTTCGCAGGTGCCCCGAATTGTCCTGGCATGGTATCGATTAAAGATTTATAGTCATTTACTGTCACCGCCCTTCTTTGGGAGGCGAAATTAAACGTAACCATATTTCTTACTTCTTCAATTGTTGGTTGATTTGATCCTCCGATTGCTGCACTCACATTAGTAACCGTAATTGATTGTGTAACGCTTTGATTATAACTAGAACTACTACCATTAACAAAGAAATTAGGATTTATTACTTGGTTTATTGCTCCTACCCCAATATTTGACGTAATACCACCACCTATTCTATATTGTACAAATAATGTTGTATTTGGTTTAACGGTTAAACCCAACCCTATATTGTTTTGATAATTTTGTAGTTTTAAAGTAACTCCCGTTCTAGAAAATTGTTGTAATTGCTCATTTGGGGTAGTAGTTCCCGCACCAAATTGTATTTTTAAAAACCCTTCTGGGGTGTATTCAGTTATAAATCTATTGTCAGTTTTAATATATGTACCAACTTTTACCCCAGCATTATCAACTGGTTTAGTTGAATCTTCAATAAAAACAGTATCCTCAACTAAAGAATCAACTTGATACCACCTACCTTCGGTACCAGCAAATTCAGCATAGGTTGGTGTGTTTTGATAAGATGTTCCGTCTTTTTGTATTATTGATGTTACCCCTAAAACATTTTTTTCAGGTAAAAACAAACTATAAAATGGAACAACGTTGTTTGGATTTATTACAGTTTTAAACACTTTAGTGGTACCATTAACTATCACTTCTCTTTTAGTTATAACATAATTTACTAAACTGTTATTTTGGTCAAAAGTAGGTACTTTAGTCCTATTAATAGACCCTTCAATATTAAAATCAGAATTAAAGTCAATATCATATAAATTTTCAAAAATAGTACCTCCACCACCAAATTGAGACCCGGCTCTTAAAATACCACAATAACTACTATCTTCTTGATCTCCATTAGCGGGAACAGTAATAGAAATATCAGCAATTGCAACTGAAGGTCTAAAACCAGGTATTTTTAAACCATACGTTCTAGCAATGTTAAAAACTGATGACCTTTGTTGTGCGTATTGTAAAACTGTTTCTTGAATACTTCTATCAATATGAAAATGTAGGTTATCAGTAACTGCAGCATTTAAATCCATCAAAACAGAAAATACAGATGCGTCATTAAAGTTTTGAATTAATTCGGGATAATATTGTTGCGTGAAATTTATAAGCTCTTGTCTTATTCCTTCAAAATCTCTTTCTGTGTATGATATTTTTTTATTAGCCATATTAATTAAATATTAATTATTACAAATTCTCTAGACCCAAAAGCGCTAGCGTTATCAATATATTCTATTTTTACCTTAGCTGTGTATTCTTCTGTGTTAGCCCCTGGTACTCTATAGACAGGTATATCAAATTGTTCCGATGATAATTCACCAAGTGATGGTTCAGTATCAATATAAGGTTCAATAGTTATATTTTGTATTACTAAATTAGGTATATATTTACTTACCGATTCTTGTATTTCTGATTTAATGTTTTCAAATGTTTCTCCGTCTAATGGTTCAAAAATATACTCATATAGTCTTGTACCAAAATCAGGTAAATAATATCTCGTTCCCTTTCTAGTTAATAATAAATGAATTAAGTTACTTCTTATTTCATCATCTGTTTGTTCAGAAAGTGCCAAAAATTTACCATTAGTACTTTGCCTAAACGGGAATATTATACCATAAGTAATACCATCTGCCATATTAAATAAATATAGTGTTGGTAAATTTTATATAAATAAAAAAATCCTTACTTTCGTAAGGATTCTTTAAGGTTTTGATTTCCTCTTTCGTATTGAGGTTCATAAGGACAATGTAAACACCTACTTCCACAACACTTACCTCTTCTTATATGATAATCTTCGGTCATAACCATTCTACCTTGGTTATCATAATAGAATTCGTTTGGTTGTAGTTTAGGTCCGAATTCCCTAACATATAATTGTTGTACCCAATCTTTTGATGCGTTTACTGTCATGACTTATACTATTTCACATGCCCCACCAGCACAAGCGGCTTCACCTCTAAGGTCGGTATTATCTTGTAACTCAACAACTTTAGTTAAATCAACATCAGTTAATGTTTTAACTAATCTTTCAAAGTCTTCTTTTGTACAATCTTCAAAAGGTGCTTGTGTGTAAGTTCCTCCATTATATGGTAATACAGATAGTCCATTATAAAAATCTCTGTTATTCCACATCCAATCACCAACTAAATCCCACTCATCTTCTTTAATTGAAACGGTTGCAGATACATTATGTGTGTTTTGACCGTTTCTGTGTCCAGGTTTAATCCATTCTTGAGAAACTTTCTTAACTCTTTCTAACATCTGAAATACTGACTCGTGTCTAACAATAGACCCTTCTGGTGCTCTTTGTGGGATAGTAATAACCGCAGTGTCGTGAGGACGGAAAAACTCATCTTCAATTAACTCAGGGTGATTAATCGCCAAGTAAGAATAGATTGATTCGTTTTTACCAACACGGATTCTTCTTAAATAGAAGTCATTATGCCAAGCGTGAATTCCTGATGAGGTTCCTAACACTAACGATGAGGTTCCTGATGGTTTAACGGTCGTTGTTCTTGCTGATTTATTAATTTTAATAAGTTCAGCAACTCTTTCGTTTTCTTCTTTAACGGCCTTAGCCGCTTTTTTCATGTCATACCCTAAAACAACACCTGAACCAATACCTGTCATACCAACACCAATAAGTGCATCTTTTTCAGTTGTTCTTTTCCAAATATCTCTTAAATAATGGAAGTCAGTATAACCAGCCTGTAATGTACCAATAAATGCGGCTGCTCTAACTCTTTTTTCAAAATCTTCTTGTGATTCGATATCTGAAGCATTTACCTCACATAAGTTACAAAATTGGAATGGTCTTAGTGCGATTTCACAACAAGGGTTTGTTCCCCAATCTTTATCGTTAGATAGATAAATTCCAGGTTCTCCTGCCCCTGATAATTCAATACGTTTCCAAAGATCCATAAAGAATTCTTTTGTGATTTTGTGACGAAGAAGTACCGCTGAGTTATTTGCTCTACCTCTTTGTGCGTTTTGTTCCCACCAATTTCCTGACTTACAAGAAATCATTTCTTCATCATCAGCCGAGAATAATGAAATAAGTGCCGCTCTTCTGATACCACCAGCTAGAACTGCGTCAGCAATATGACATACGATATCGTGAGTTTCAATTGGTGTTAATTTTTCACCGTCTTTTTTGTTATCCAACACTTTAGTAATGTGGTGAATACAATCTTTTAACGGTTGAGGTCCTGGTGCTTTACCTCCTGATGTTACAAGCATCGCCCCTTTTTGTCTAATATCTGAAAAGTCAAAAATAGGTGTTGATGACTTATAACCTAAATACGATTCCATTAACACTTTAATGGCATCTGCCCATCCTTCAATTGAGTCACCAATTAAGTAACGTCTTGTTCTTTCAGGATTTGGTTTTTTAATATCTGGTAATTTTTCAACGTGGTGTTTTTGAACTGAGTAACCAACTCCTGTTCCACCTAAAAGTAAAAACATAGTTTCAGAAAATGAATCTACGTGGTCAATTGGCATGTAAGCACAATTATAAATTCTGTTTGGTGAAATCTCAATTGGTTTCCCACCAAATTGTAATGATCTCATTGATGGTAATACTTTCTTGTCGTATACCATTTTATATACCTCCTCTATCTCATCTTTAATGTGGGGGTACTTACGTTGGTGCATTTCTTTGTTTCTTGTTACCAACTCTTCCCAAGTCTCTCTCCTGTTTAATTCAGGTTGAAACTTAGCGTATTTCATAAAGACAGTAATGTCACTTAATATTTTTTGCGAAATATCCATTTTTTACAAATTTAATAATTTATTTTAAGATTCTTGTTGTTCTTTTTGTTTTTTTCTCTCTAACAGTTCTTTTATTCTGTTACGATTTTTTTCTTCCTTTTGTTCTTCATGACCTAAGAAAGTCACACTTTGTTCAGTATCAATTTCTAACATACCATTATCAAACTTACAGTTTTCAAATATGATACCGTCCTTTCCAATTCTTGACTTTGTAATCGCAATAGTTGCTAAATTCATTTCTTTTTGTTGTAATGACTTAGCAACTGTAATGATTACGTGTCCTACTTGAGCCTTTTTAATCGATCCACCCATTTGATCTGTTGTCACAACTTCAGATGAAATTGAGTTTCTATTACCTTGTGTAGCTGTCCAACCTGCGATGTCTAATTCATGACACATCGCTTCAAATCCTCGCATGACCGATCCTTCGCTTTTCCATTCATCACCTAACATCTTGTCAGGAACAACACAATCAATATAATCTAAAATAATCATATCAATTTTAGTTCCTTCGGCAATCATCTTTCTTACTTGATTTTTAATCTGATTCATAGTTACAGTATCAGAAGCCAACTTTTTCATTATCAACTTATTTTTTCTTGTTGATTGAATGTGTTTAACTTTTTCCATAACTTCTGCTTTATTTTCAGATAAATCATCAGGATGAATACCGGTCCAAAGTGTAAAGTGTTTTCTTTGAATAATTTTTGGGTTGTCTTCAAAAAATATTTGAAGTACGTTATACCCTAAGTTAAATGCGTGATTTGCAATTTTGGTTGTGAACGTTGATTTACCAACTCCGGTAGGGGCTAAAATAACGCCAATCTCTCCTTTGGCTAATCCTCCTTTTAATAAATTATCAATACCGGGTACACCAATAGGAATTGGGTGTCTGTAATCGTCGTCCAAAACCTCATCAAGGTTAAAAAATACATCACTTGTTCCTTTATCAACTTCACCAACTTGTATGGCTCCCCTAACCATTTCTTCTAACTTATCATAACTTTCAAAATCACCTTTGTCGATGATTGATTGTGCTTTAGTCATTACTTTTTGGAGCTCTTGCTGTTTGCAAAATTTTAAGGATTTTTCTTGAACAAACATAGACCCTTCGTCAGATACTTCTTTAACTTGCTTTAATGTATCTAAAACGCTCTTTTGAGCCATTGCAGAGGTTATTTCTGATTTGGTTAGTTGTTCTAAGGTATCAAATGTCGGTGTATGCTCATAATTTGAATAATATTCTTTAATCATTTGACAAATGATTCTAAAATATTGGTTGTCAAAATAATGAGGATCAATTACTTCAAGGATAGAATTAGAGAAATCTTTGTATGTAATAATGTTATTTAATAATTGAATTTGAAAAGTATTTCCTAAGTATCCGAAGTTTTTTTTGTCTGACATATTGTGTAGAATTTAATGTGATTTACTAATAAATACTGTTAAGCGAATGAATAATTCAAGTAATTAAAAGATAAATTTTTCTCTGATAAAATGTCAGTTAGTTCTCTTAAAATGTTTTTTATGGATGGGCGTATATCCAGGGTATATCTTACCTTTGGTGGGTATAATTTCGCATCAATAATTCTATGACAAATTGTCTCATTTCCGACCTTTAAAATAATGTTAAATACTTCAGGTCCGTCTGTGTTTGATGTTTCTAATACGGTTGGGTCTTCTTCAATTTGAAATCTATTTTCTAACATATAGACCATACACTTGTTTCTTAATTTTGTTTGTAACTCTTCTGACAACTCTTTAATGTAGTCATATAATTCAATACTATTTTTAACTTTAGGGTTATATCCCTTAACATTAAAAAATCTTTGTACAACAAAATTATTGTTAAGTGTCATTAAGAATTCAACCTTTGTTACATCATTCTGCTCTTTCATAATTTACTTTTTTGTTTTAAAATTGTTTTTTTCTTTTCTTGTTAACTTTAAAAATGGTTTTAAAAAATATACCCACTGTTCATCCCCTTTTGGTAGGTATTTAAATAATCCGTCTTCCATCATCATCCGAATTAAGTTTTTATATCCTCTTCCGTCAGGATCCAATGACTCAGAGTAATATGCTTCAACTAATTCTTTTCCTTCTTCACTTATTAAGGGTTGTGACAAATCTACGATTTTTTTATTAATTTCAAAAAACTCGTCACCAAAAATTCCCTCTTTTGTTTTTCCTGTGAGTAAATTTTTAAGAACTGTATTATCTTTTTGTTCTTTTAAAAGTTCTTCACCTTTTGATAAAATATCTGAAAAAGAAACTTCTTTTTCAAGTATCTCAGGAAATAATTTGATAAATGTCTTTTCTCCTAAATAATAAATTCCATCAATATTATCTGATTTATCTCCTGATAATATTTTAAATGTTTTAACATTGTAGTGTGGGATTTCTATTTCGTGTAGTTTAATCATATCACCCTTCTTATAGTACTTCTTTGTGTTGGGTGAATAGATTGTCACATCCTCTGAAATAAGTTGCGTAAGGTCTCTATCTGCACTAAATATTGTTTTATACTCTCCTTTTGATATTTGACAATAATAGGCGATTAAGTCATCCGCTTCAGAATTATCAAACTCAACTTGTCTAACAAACATTTCCTCTAAATATTGTTTAACTCGTTGTCTTTGATTGTAGAAGGATTCTTCTTTTAGTTGATTGTCTGATGGTTTTCGGTTGAGTTTGTATTTTGGGTAGATGATTCTTCTTTGGGACGAACTAGTTTCACCATCCCAAAATACTACAACCTTATTGAAGTTAGATTCGTCAATGAACCTACGTAATGTATTTAAGAAATGCCAAATACCTCCTATGTGTTGTCCGTTGTTAAAGTAATCTTTAACTCCGTGAAATCCTATTTTTAATAAGTTGTTCCCGTCAACTAATAAAGTTTTGGTCATTAATTTTTTTTTACAAGGTTCTTACTCTACTTCTTCTTTTTCTGCTTTCAAATCAAAGTCACCATCAACTCCGATTATCTCTTTCCAATACTCGGCATAATCTTTTTTGTATTGTTCAATTGATGCCTTTTCTTCTGACGCCTCCTTACCCGGTAAAAACCCGTGTGGTGTCACAATAATTTTACCGTCTTCAAACCCAAGTCCATTGATGTGGTTTTTCATAACAGATACTTTTGTTCTTGACGCAAACTTAACTGTTCTCTTGTCTTTTGTTGCGGTAATCTTAGTTGTACCAGCACCTTTTTGGTTTCCAAATAAAAATACTAAAGATGAGTTTAACCAAATTGCTTCTCCACCTTTTGCTTTAATTTTTGGTTGACCAAATGGGTTGTCAGGTAATTCTACCCATGGTTGGTTAACAATGATAAGGGTATTTTCATATTTTGAATCCGCTTTACGTGATCCTGATATTCTTTGATTAATACCCATACCAATCTTGTCAGCCAATACTGATGCGTTGTGTTGTTTTCCACCTTTACCTTCGTAAGTCATCTTACAAGGAACTGAACCAACAGAATCCCACATAATACATAATGAATAGTCTAAATCCCCTTTTTCTTGTGCATCTAACAAATCATTAATATAGTCTGTTATTTGTTCTATATAATCAAAGTTATTATTGAATATATAAAACCCGTCCCACTCTAATTCGCCTGTTTCAGTATCAACAACCTCCTCACATTCAAAACCCATAAGTTTAGCATGTTCAAAAGACCACTTTTGTTCTGTAATAATAAAAACAGGTAGTATTCCTTTCTTTTGTGCATCAACAGCGGTTTTTACTAAGGCGGTTGTTTTACCTGTGTCTGAATGACCTAAAAACATATTGATGTGTCCCATAGCAGGACCTGGTAGTCCAACAGCATCTAAGAAAGGTTCGCCAAGATCAAAAAACCTTTGTGGTTTATATTTTGCCGATGTAGAAAATTTTTTCTTTAATGAACTAAAATCATTCTTCTTTATTGCCATCTTTTTGTTCGTTTAATAATTTTAACATGTCTTCAGTTATTTCAAACTTGTCGTCTCTTTTTACGTTATATTTGTAAACTGTTTCCAACATTTCTAACTTGTCTTTTGCGTTTGTCATTTTTTCAACAAGTACATCCATTTCTTCTAAATGTTGTGGGTGTTCACCAATACCAACAGGGTTATTGAAATATACTAATAATGTTGCTTCTGCGTATGCCATCTCTGACCTATATTTCAAGGTCAGAGCTTCATACATTTTTTCTGATATCTTATTCATATTTTATTATGTTAGAAAGGTAATTCTTCTGATGGTTCTTCATCCGCTTGTGGGTCAACAATAGGCGTTTCTTCTTTAACACCTCCAAGTGAAATTTCCGCTTCTTCTCCGTAAACATATTTTTTAAGTTCACTACTCCAAATTGGTGTTTCCCCTACCGCAACTGCTTCTAAATATTCAACAGGTTTTTTAGAATAAACATCACTCCAAGTTAATTCATCTTTAACCCAACCATCCATGATTTCTTTATCTTCGTGTAATGGTGCAGGATCGTCATACATAATTGTTTGAACAACAGTATATTCTTTTCCTTGTGGTGTTTTTGCCTTTATCAACTCAATGATTAAGTCTCTACCTTTTTCAGCATCAGTAACATCACCTTTTGCTTTCCAAATAGGAAGAATTTTATCTAATACACCTTCTTGTTTGTAGTTGTGTTTAAATCTCCAAAACTTAACTCCATCTTGTTCGTTATCTCTATCAATAACTTTAACAATGTAAAACAATCTTGCTCTGTATTGTGAAGCTAATTCTTTATCTTCTTTTTTACCTGTAGAAATAAGTTCATTATAAACTTCGGTAAGTGGTGATCTTTCGTTGTCATTTTTATCAGGGTCATACAACTTAACCCATTGTCCGTTAACTTGAATTTCATGATACCAAACTTCAACAAATGGTGAAGAACCATCTTTTGTTGGTAAAATTCTAATTCTTTTTTGTGCTGATTTCTCATTCTTTTGAAGAATTGCAGAGAAGTACTTCTTCATTCTGTCTTCTTGAGAAATGTTTGATTTTTGTGAACCTCCGCTTGGTTGTGAGTTCTTTTCGTACTGAGCGAGTACCGCATCTAAAGCATTTGACATAATTTGTTTTTTTAAAAATTTATACTCTTTTATCTGAATAAAATATAAGTATAAATCTAATAATGTCAAATAAAAAAGGTTCGGATGACCGAACCTTATTTCTTAAAGTATTCTTCTGTTTCTTCTTTGATAACGTTCATTAACATTTTCCTCTTCGTCATATATGTTAAAAGTTTTTTTAATTTCGTTTGGTGAAAAGTTTTCTACTTCATCTGAAGTAAGGACGTACTCGTTTTTACCTGACTTTTCCATTTCAGGTTCTTTATCATTAAAAAAATCAGTTAATTTTTGATTATATGGATAAGAATCTAAAGACCTTAACATTAATTTTTCTTCAGGTGTTTTATCTCTATATTTGTCAAACTTATTTTCTAAACTATCAATTTTATTCATTAATTGATCAATATTTTCTAATTTAGATTGTAAATCATCTAATTTAGAAAAAATACCATCCATAACTTCATCTTGTTTCTTTTTAATTTCTTGTTGTGTTGTAACTAAATCAGTTATATCTATTTCTTCCGCTTCCTCTTCTTCACCTTCTTTTTCTGCACCAACTTCTTCAACATCAGGATCTGTAGTAACATCGACAGGTTCAGGTACTTCTTCACCTCCTCCAGCATCAGGTGCCGGTGGTGCTCCAGCATCAGGTGCCGGTGGTGCTCCAGCATCTGGTGCCGGTGGTGCTCCAGCGTCCGGTGCCGGTGGTGCTCCAGCATCAGGTGCCGGTGGTAGCGCCCCAGGATCTTGTTCGTTTAATATGTAAGTATTTATTTCATTAAATCTTTTTAATTCTGACAATAATCTTTTTTCTAAGTTCATTTTAATATTTTTTAACCGTTTAATAGTGTTTTAACCCCTGTTGGAGTTTCGACTCTTAAAGTTTTATTAGTCTTAACTGTATTGTCAAATCTTTCAATAAGTCCGTCTTTCATTCTTATTGTATAACAATCTCCTGTATCTAAATCACAAACTTGTTTGTGATCTGAATCGATTTGTTTTTCTGTGATTCTCGTATCTTTTCTAAGATAATCATCTAATAATTTTTTTACACTCATAACTTTTTTATATATAAATATATTGTACTTTATAAAATTTAAGAAGGGAAGTAAGTTTGTGCGATTTTTGCTATGTTAATATATGACTGAAAATCATCTTCTGTGATTGTACCTCTGTTTAAATTTTCATTAATTGCGTCATTAATTTCATTTGCACTCTCGTTAAAAAAACCGGCATCCCAAACCCTTATTGCGTATTGGGCAACTGATTTTGCCTCTACTTCCGAAGTAATATTAGTACCACCATTTATAGTGTTTAAAGCATCAATAACTGGTAAAGTAGGTTTAACTATTGAATTAGCGGTAAATATTGATCCTGTATCTGAACTATAAGAAAATAATGGTGTCGGTATATTTCCTCTTGTTTGTGTACAAATTAATTCAAACGTATTCAATACTGATTGTTGTTGTTCATTTACAGCATTAATTTCAAAATAGTTTTTATTAAGTGGTTCAAACAATCCAGAACTACTAGATGCTCCTGTCGGTCTAGTTAATGCTATAGTAAATAAAATTATTTTACATACTCTATTATTTGTGGTGTCTGTAACATTTGTATCTAATAAAGTTTTAAAGTCTTCATATGTTAATGGTGTTTTTTGAATATTAACAAACCTATAACCAGCATTAGAAGTATAACTACCAAATAATAAATTAATACAACTTTGTTGGTCACTAATCAGACCTTCTTTTTCTAATTTTTGACCTTCTGGATCAAGTATAGTAACTTCTTCGGTTGGGACTCCTTCTGTGTTTTTTCTTTCAAGTATTTTTGATTTATATTTTTCTAAATAGTTAGTTTTTATGTATGTACCAAGACTATCAGGTTGTGGTAATGCGTATTTTGGCATTCTACTACCCTTAAAAGTAGTTTCAAAACCGTTAATTGTTATATTATGTGAAACATTAAATATATAATAAGGTCCATAGAATAGTGGTACGTGTCTTAAATTAAAATACATTAGTGGTTGTATCATAACATTACCTAAAGAATTGATTGTACAAGCATATGACAGGGATTTATAAAAAGAATAAAGTGAAGTTGATTGTTGAGCAATTTGACCACCGCTAGCACTATTAGCTAAATTAGTTCTAACTTGGAAAGTGGCTGCGGTATTTTTTTTATCATCCATACCAACAGTAAAACCTTTAAATATATTTTGATTTCTAATTCCAAAATCAACATTAAACCCAACAACTTTATTAGATAAAGATTTATTTTGTTTATTATCTTCAATTCTTAACGGATTAGTTGCCGGATTTCTAAAATCATAACTATCATCTCCATAAATCATAAAACTATTATCTTTTGATGGTAATTTTTCTGATTCTCTACCTGTATACACACACAAAAATTTTGCGGTTGAGTTAATATAATCAACATTAGTCCATGTCCCAAATAAGTTACCAGCAGAATCAAAATTTATTGCTTGTGGGTTTTTTGATGGTTGTTGTATTCCATAGAAATTAACATAAGATGGTAAAGAAAAAAATAACATATTACCACATTTTTCTAAAATAGATCCAACAACAGAATATATATCTACACCACCATCAGCATTTAATATATTCTTAGCGTCTTCCATTGGAATTTGAATTTTGTCTCCTATGTCATTGTTTGAAACGTCGTGAAATAAAAAATCCTCAAATAATGTTTTATTTTTAAAATCTGTCCCTGATATCCACTTATCGTTTAAGGTTTGAAAAACATTATATAAAGATAGTTTAGTTACATCCCCTTCTACTGTACTATTAGTAGTTCCGTTTTTTGTTTTTAAAGTAGGTAAGTTTTTATTTAAATACTGAGAAATTTCAGAAATAGCATTATTATTAAAATTATTAATCTCAACTAAGAATGTTCTTAATAATCCTTTAAATGTTGTTGAATTAAAAGTTTGATTATTTTTTTTAGCTTCGTATTTATGTCTCGCAAATATTTTAATCAATGGATATAAAGATTTAATATTATTAATACTAAATTTTAAATTCATGTCTATGAAAAAATCTGTAATTACTGATCCTGAATTAGTGTAATTAACATTAGGTAGTGTTGAAAACCCTACGTATTTTTGTAAAGTTTTCCATTCTTGGTTAAATGCCGCTTTACTTTGGGTTAAGGTGATGGTTTGTCCGTCACCAGGTAATGAATTTAATATGTATGGTTCTTCAAATTTAAAAGGTTCTACTGGTGTGAATCCTGGTTCATTTAAAAAACTATTAAAAAGTTTTCTATCAAAATTTCCAGCATTACCAATTTTTAATATACAATCAAATGATAAAAATTTTTGAATATTATTTGTTATATTTTTTATTTGTGCTTGAGCTAAGTTTACCGAATCGGTATTTTGTTGGTTAAATAATTGGACATAATTATCTCTAACTAAAAATATTTTTTTAATTTGATTAAATAGTGTTCTTTCTTCTATGTTTTTTATTTTATTTGTGCTAGTATATGATGGACTTTTTATTTCGTTTTCTAAAATAAAAATGTCTTCTGCCGTTGGGTTTGGTTTACAAAAACCTAAAAAGGCCTTTTCAAATAAATCTAAAATTTCAGGTTTGAACACGGCAAATATGTCTTCAATATATTTAATTTTATCTGTAGTAAAATCTAAATACTCATTGTATTTTGGTTTTGTTACCAAATCATTATCAAAATAACCGTATTGTGGAGCACCCCATAGTGTTCTAACCGAACCATTGTACATTGCCGGATTATCTTTTACTTCTAAATTTAATTTATCTTCATTATTAAAACATTCAAAAACCGTTTGATTAAAAATCGAACCACCATTAGAAGGGATTAATAAATATGATTTATAATTGGCATCAATTAATGGATCTTTATCAAAAGTTAAATACTGAAAAAAAGGATTTATAATTATTGATCTATTAAGATTATTTGGGTCTCCACTTAAATTCATAATATAAGAAGCCTCAGTGTTTAACCCAACCTTTAATTTATTTTGATTATATAAATCTTCAAATTCAGTAATATTATAATTTGTAAATAAATCTTTTTTTGTAAAATACCAATGTAAATCATTTATCATTTTTGGATAGAACCCAGTGTTAAATGTTTCTGAAACTTGTGTGGTGTTAAATGCTTGACTTTTATAACCCCTAAAGTCTATTGTTCCTCCAGTGTAGTTTTTAATTTGAAAATTAGTAGTTAATGAATTATTAAATGGATCGTAATATTGGTTATAATCAAAGTTTTTCCATACGTCATCCAAGATATCAACATTTTCATCTAAATATTTTTTATACCTATACCAAATAGATCCAAATTTTAAAATACTAGCATATGGTATTTGGTGTATCGCCGAAAAGTTTTTTAGTGTTGCGGCAAACCCATCTAAATCAGTTTCTTGTGACGTATCAATAATAAAATCCGTTAAGTCAGACAATGGCATAGCGGCTAAGTATAGGTAACCAAGTGTAGTGTATGGGTTTTCTACTTTATTTTTTTCTTTATTAACACCATCCAATATTGAATTTATAAAGTATGGTGTGTTAAATATCGTAGTTTTTTGAAAATTAGTCCCAACACTACCACTATAGGTGTCTTTTAATAAAATATCATTAACAGTTAAGTAATAATTTTTTTTATCTGTGTCATCAAAAAATTTTTTTAACCCTTCTCTGTTTTCTATCTTAGTGTCTGTTTGTTTATCAAAAAAAACATTAGTTGAAAAATTTTTAAATTGGGTATTAGCATAATCTTTAAAACATTTTATGCTTTTATATTCTTCAGTTTCACTTAATCTTGATATTGTTTTTTTGTCATCTAAAAATAGATAGGTTTTTGTGGTTTCATTAAAAAATTTAGCTTTAGTGGATTTTGTATTTCCAGTTACGTAATCATCATCAGTAAATGGTAAAGTATCTAAAAAAGAAAATTCTGATATTTCACTACTTCTTAAATATTCTTCAAAGTTTTTAATTAAAGGTATTGTGTTATCTAAACTTATAGATCTAGCATCAATTGTTGACATATCAAAAAGCCCGTAATCTTTTTCAATGTCGTTTCTTAAATAATCAGTTACATATTTATCTCTTTCAAAATCTGCCCAATTAGCACCAATACCACCACTATTAGAAATATTAAATAATTCCTGTCTTAGTGTTTGTAAATTATATTTTTTTGTTTTTAATTTTTCAACAAGGCTCGGACTGTCTCTAACGGCATTTATAATATTTTTAGATTCCAAGTCATATAAAAATTTATCAATTTGTTTACTTTTAAAAGTACTTTTTACTAATTTAGGGTACGTACTTAAAAGGTATGCTCTTTCATAAAATTCATAAAAAAAAGAAATTTCAGATTTATTCTCATAAGGAACATCATTAAATGGGAAATAAACAGTATTACATGATCCGTACTTAGCCAATTCTTTAGGGTTGTTATAAACACTTCTTTTTATTTCTTTTGCTCTTTTTGTGGATGATGTTAAATAATCTTCTAAAAAATTTATTTCAGGCCAAACACTATTATCAAAAGCTGCGGTCTTGTCAGAATATTTAGGATCACCAATATATCTAATATTATATTTTTCAGTACCGTCTTCTTCTTTTTCTTCGACAAAATATGTTGGCCATGGATAAACCACATTTACATTTTTTAAATTTTCAGACGTTCCCCCTATTGAATTTTTCGCATCTATACCAAAATTTTTATCGGGTGGTAGTATAGTACTAACTCTTTTAGGGTTGTCTCGTAAATCCCAAGCATCTGTATGAGTTTTATCCATTATACGATAAAAAGAATCCAAACCAGCGAATAAAATTGCCATTATATTTCTTAATGTTGGTTTATAACCTAAACCTCCATTTTTAGAGAAAAATTTAATGGCTAATTCATCTGAAAGTTGTGTCTCAATTTCTTGTTCTTTTTCGTCTATTTTTTTTCTTAAAATTTCTATTTTATTTAAAAAACTATTAGGGACATACTCCACACCACCAACATTTATTTCACCGTATTTTAAAAGTGTAGGGAAAGTTTCAATTTCTGTATTTGTAATATCTTTTATAATTTCTTTTGTATTTGTTATTAAATTTAATTGAGCAATAAAAATCTGTACTTGTTCGTCTGTTGGTACTCTTTTTAATCTTGCCGCTAAAGTTTTTTTGTAATCTTCTTCGGTTAATAAATCATAATCAAATTCCTCAAATATTTCAGTGTCCGTAATATTAACTGGAATTTGATTACCATTTGTTGAGTCTTGACCAAATGATGCGTTTCTCCTCATGTTATCTAAAGCGTTATTAATTTCTGCTTTAATAGCACTTATAATGTCTCTTCTTTTTTGAAAGTCTAATGTATTTTTAAACGGGTAGTAAATTTGACCGTTATAAACAATATAGTTATTAGTATCTAAATAATTGTTAAGAACTACTTTATAAGCCTTGTCTTTTATATCCAATAAATCATTTCTAAATTGTGAAATATCACTTAATATTACAAAATCCCCTTGTTGTATTTTAGACTCCATATTAGTTTGGAAACTATCAGCATCTTCAATAAATTCATCTATTGTTAAATTTGGAAAATCTTGGGCAATTAAACCTTTAGATTTATATATAGAATAAACCTCATCTAAAACTTGTCTACCATAAGATGTTTGAGTGTCACTAACTCTTGTGTTTGTAGAATTTGTAGAAGATGGTTCAGTTTTTTGTATTACCGTTGGGAACATTTTTGGTGCGGTTCTAGCATAATCTAAAAGACTGTCACTTAATAACCCTGAATTTTTACCTATTAAACTTAGTTTAATATTAAAATTACCACTATTTGCATCAAAAGACGCACTAAAATTTGTTAAGTTTAAACTGTACCTTATAGCCTTACCATAATAACCTTTTAGTGTTAAATAAAATAATGGATAAGGTAAATTAAAAAAAACAGAATAAAGTGATTTCTCACCTTGCTCAAATAATGTTCTTCCTTGTATATCTATTAATTCAATATCGACTTTTGGTACAAACATACCACCAGCCTTACCTCCAGTAATTTCTACTCTTATTGATGATATACCTAATAATTGAGTGTCTTCATAGTTTGAAACGTCTCTTAAATATCTTGTAGTACCTTCTTTATCCGTAATCGCTCTTTCTGTTGTTTGATTAGCCCCTCTTCCTTCTTTAGCCCCTCTACCTGTTAATTGGTCTGACCAACTAGTATCGAAACTTTTTTTATTTATTGGTTGTAAAAAATTGATTTTATCACCTTTTTCTTTACCTTCAATACTAGCGATAGTAGTACTTACAACAGCACTATCTAAATCTAACCCAACTGCTAATTTGGTTCTTGGTATTACCTTCGTTTCTAAATTAGCATAAAACACTAAATCTTCGTGTTCAACAAGTCTATCTTTAACTTCATTGTTTACAACAATTTTATTCGGATCTATTAAAATAATATTATCATAATCCGTTTCAACATAAATTGTATTTTTACTTCTATCATCTGCCATAATAAAAAATATGAGCGTCTACCGCATTTTTGTAGTCTAATAATGCACTAATTAATGGATATGGTACTATTAAAATTGTACCATCAGGTATATTTGATTCCAAACCTCCGTATATTGGGTTTGCCATCTGTATTAACCAACCAAAATAAGGTGATCCATATTTTTCATAACTAATTTTATCTAATCTGGATTTTCCAGTTCTATAAATATATTTTTGATCGGATGGTCTTGTACCAAAATTAACATACGGAACTACTGTTTGATTACCGTTTAATAAAAATCTATTATATCTTTTAAAATATTCCATATTAGCTCATTGTTTTTTTAAGATTAAAGTATGTTGATTGAACATCAACAGTTGACCAAATATCTTTTAGTTGTTGATCATAAGGTGCTTGTGTTGGGTTTTGTTTTTTGTAGTCCATAATTCTTTCTTTGTCTTGACTAAACGGTGTGTATGTGTTATTTGGTAAAAACGTATTTAAAAATTCATCTTTAAACTTTTTAAACTGTTCATCTGTTTTCTTTTTTGATCTTTCAAAATCTTGATATAAACCAAAAGGTCTTTTAGTAATGTTATTTGTATTAGGATCATAAACAAAACCCATATTAGATAAAATAAATCTTTTCCACTCATCTCTTTTTTCTTCATTACTATTTTCACCTAATGGTATTACACTAACGATATTATCGGCGAACTTTAAGTAATCGTCTAATATGTCTTTTCCAAATAACATAAAAAATCTATTCACACCTTTTTGTACTGTTTGATAACCTTCGGCAAAATCATTACTTTCTCTTAAAAACATTTGAAATGAATAATCAGTATTATATGTGAATGGCGTGCCGCTAGGTATTATAGCATATTCATTCATTTTTGACATGTAAGTATTTAAATCATCTTTAATTTTATAAAAATCATTTATAAATTCGTCAAATGTGTTTGTCGTACCATACCCAGGTGTTGTTGGGTGAACGTCTCCTGTTGTTCCTGAAATATCATAAACCACAACACCTCCTCTTTTATTAATATAACCGTCGACTTTATTTGATATGTAATTCATTTGGTCACTTATACTTATAAATGATAGTGTGGTTTTAACTATACTACCCTGAGCCTCGCCTAATATTTTTAATAAAGGACTATATTTTGAATCTATTGTTTCTGTTATTTTTCTTTTTATTTTTCTTTTTTCATTGTTTGTAAAATTAGTTTCGTCTAAACCGGCAAGTATTGGGCATTCGCCAGAATCAATATCTTTTTTGGCATCAGAAATTAAATCAACTACTCTTTTTGCGTAAGCACTTGATCTTCCAAAAATATTAACAACATTAGTAGAATCACCACTTAACCAATTAAATAATCCTTGGTTGTATTTTCTTTCTGAATTATATAAAGTAATACCACCTATTAATGATTCGTTTTTAATTTTTTCAAAATTATTAAACAATGATAGATAATACTCTTGAGTTGTTTTAACTAACTCATTCATTTTTTCTTTATATTTGATTGTTCCTGTTACGGCACTTGTGGACACATCTAAAAAATTAGTTAATATTGTACCTATTGGGTTACCTGCCGGATTTCCTGGTGTGGTGTCACCTGTAAATGTACCATATTCGTTTTTAAAATCCTCAAGAAGTTCCGCATCAATATTTTCATAAATTTTTTCAGTTTCTTCAGCTCTTTCATCATACATCTCAGTATTAGCATAATAATTAAACGTAAGTGCGTTTTGTATTGTGGCCACCGGACCAGCTAAACCTTGTCCTCCTATAAATTTTAATTGTAAAGTAACCTCAGCAATCATTGGTTGTAAACCAATTCCTTCAGGATTAATATCAAATTTTAAATCGTCATATTTAAAACTAACACTATCAATTATTGCCTTTGTGTGGTAAAAATCACCAACCCTAATAACCACTACAGGCGGAGTACCAAAAGCACTGTTAAATACATCATTATACTGAAATTCTGTTTGTCCTTGATTTCCGGCTGAAACCGCAGTTGGGATTGTGTCCCCTGGTCTAGTACATTGATTTAAAAATGTTAATCTAGAATTTAAACCTTCGGGAGTCATTGAATGAAATGCTGGTTGAAAATTTTTAATCTTACTTTTTATGCCGTCAAATATCATAGGTTGTTGTTCTTGTAACATTTCAAAATAATCGCATTCTGATAATAATTTTCTTAATAATTTTTTTGTTAGTCCTTTTGTGTTTGCTTTTGCACTATTAACTTTTATTTGGTTACTTACTGTTTGGTATTGTGGTGTATTACTTTCCGTATTATTATTATCAGCGGCAGTTATGTCAGGTCCGCTACCTTCAGGGTTTGTTGCTAAATTATCCGTATTATTTGTTTTATTGTCGTCGACAATTTCAGGTGGTGTTACTTTTACTTCTGTAACTGTAACTCTACGACATAACATTGCCTGAACGGAACTTTTTCCATCTTTTTTTTCATTTTGAAAAGCTTTAGAACAATCTATATTAGAATACTTTGGTGTTTTTAAAGTGGAATTCTTACCTTCCGCCAATGTATTAATTTTTAATTTATTATTTTCTATATATTTTTTAAAGTCAACACCTCCATGTGTTTTTCCTGTAATTGTTTGTAAAACAGAATCAAATCTTCTAGATGAAAGTTTATCGTTATAATCATCACTACCATTAGCATTTGCTGACGAAACTAAAGAAAATTCCACACCAGCATCAGATTCTAATGCGTTTGCTATTTTTGTTAAAAATTCATCAAACTTACTTTTTTGTGCCTCAATATCATTCCAAATTTCAGATACGCTTGATTTTTTCCATATTATATATTCATTTGGTACATTTTCAATTGTAGTGTCAGTTGGTATATCTTTACTTATTTTAAAAGTTCCGTATTTAATGTAATACCCATCAGTATAAGGTGCATAACTTGGTATTCCGTTTAAATATATATCTTTTTCATTAATAAAACTAGAGTAAAGAGTATCGTAATCTTTATCACTCATTGTATTATTTTTTACCTCTATTGGTAATCCTTGACCAAAAAATAAAATAATTTCCTCAAATTTACCTCCAGCACTTGATTCTTCGTTTATTTCATCAACAAGTTTTTGAGTATCTGTTGTTTGGTTTTCACCACTATCTAAATCTTGGTTTTTATCAATATTAACTTCCCCTTTTGGTTGTTCGTTTGGTATTTCTGCAATAACTTGTTTTATTTCATTTCTTGTTGTTAATGCTTCTGTTGCCTCAAATATATCACTTAAACTAAATTGTCTATATTTTCTTAATAAATCAATTGGATCGTATTCTAAACATCCAGCAAAAAATGAATCAATTATTTTTGTTGCTTCGCTAGCACTTTCTTTTTCTAATTCTTTTTGGACTAATACGTTTAATATTGATGGGTGGTCAACAACTATTTTAAAACTTAAAGATCCTGATCTTTCCGTATTTTTATATAAATAAACAGGTTCGGGTCTTCCGATAAAACTTGTTCCTTCCCATCTTGCTTGTGAAGTATCACTATAAGATAAATCATAAGGAGGAAACCACATAATTCTTCCACCATTAGGACCTATTTCACATGCCGGTAAATCATCAACTCTAAATCCAGGCCTACTTGAAGTTCTCCAAGCTAAATTTTCTATTGACAACATATATTTAGTAACCTTACCACCGACTATGTTCGTTGCCGACAAATTGTCTGACGATTTCATTGGGGCTATATTTAAGTTGTATGTGTTAGATAATACAGAATTGTCAAAATTTCTTATATTTTTTCCTTTTTTTTGTAGTTCGTTAAATGTGAAGTAAGGCCTATCTTTAGTGAATAACCTACAGTATTCGTACCCTTTAATTGTTGCCGTTTTATTAACAGAATTAGGTGTTGTGTATCTAATTACTCTAGAACCTTTTGTTAATTCTAAAAGTCCATCTTTAAAAACTTTTGAGACTTGGTTAATGGCGTTTCCAACATGTTCAGTTCTTCTTGATGAACTGTTAGCCGCATTAACTAATTTTTGGGTGATGTCTAATATAGAACCTTCTTTAAAGTCAAATTCGGTTGACTTTGATTTATTATATTCCGGACCAAAACTTGCTTGTTCAAAAACAGTGTCCGTACCTACTGAGTTTTCTTGTTTGTTACCAGGACCAACAAATTTACCCGGATCATAAATGTTATTTTTAGCAATCCAAGTAAGCCCTCCTTGTATTCCTACAGAATCGTAAAAAGGTTTAGCATAAACACCAAAAAGTATGTTTGTTACTTTTTCTCCTTCATATTCTTTTGAGACTTCACTATAACTATAAACAGGTCCAATGTTTGGTTTTCCAAACTTACCTGCCGGTTGGTCATTTTTAGGACTTACTAAATCTTTTAAATAATTATTAGATCTACCAACATAAAAATTACCTTTAGGTGCCAATAAATTAGGACTCTGTATTGATGACAACAAATAGTTAGGTCTATAATTATTATAAAATAATTGATCAAATAATAGGTTTCTAACTTGTGGTGATGTGTTAGCTAAAAATAATTCCGATGAACTATCAATAAATGGCGTTGTTAAATCATTTATTAAATTACCTAATTGAGATGCAACCGCACCAACAGGATTTGTTAGACTTTGATTTAAAAAATTTCTGCTTGGGTAATCAAAATAACTGCCGGGTATTATTGAATATGGTGAATATAAACCGGAAAGTCTTGTAGCGAAATCAGCCGCCTTTAATACTAAATTTGGTGGTTCAGTAATTTTAAAATCTCTTTGTATTATTGGTAAATTATTTGATAGTACCCCTAACACATCAAAAGGATTTAAACTTGGTTGAACTGATATACCTCCACTTTCAGGATTAATAGTTGAATTAGTGAGTGTTGATTTACCGAGTGTTTGTTGTAGTAATTCAAACGCAACTCTAGCCTTAAATTCTTTTTGTAGTTGTTTTGCCCCTAATTGTGCTAAAGCAGAGTCTTGACTTAATTTACCTTCACTACCATTAATACTTTCCACATTGTCTGTTGTTAAAATACTAATTGGTAAGTATTCTGATGGTATAAACGCAAACGTAGAGTCACTATTTAAATAAGGTTTATTAATACTTTGATTAATAAAATCCTCAATTGTTAATTCAGAAAATTCACCTTCTCCGTTATTGTATCTATTTTTTACATAAAAAAAGTTTTTAGATTCTTGTGTTGTTTTACTAGGTGAAGAAGTTTCATAGTTATATTCACCTTTATTTGGTTTTTGTTCTACTTTTACATTAGGTTCAGCAATTGTAGGGTTATTAGGTTGATATTGGTTATTTAATAAAATAGTTAAATTTTGTTCTCCTAATATTTCTAAATTACTATTATCACCTGAACTTTCTGTTGGTAAGTACTCGCCAAAATTAGATCCAATAGAAAGATATTTATTTATGTTTACAGTACTACCATAAGACCTTCCTTTAGATATTGGTGCGTATTTATTTCTTGTGTATTCTTTTATTTCTTCTTCTTGCCCAATAGCCTCTAATCTACTACCGTCCGCATCTGTCTGATCTAGATATTCACCAGCATTTGCACCAAGAGTAAATACATCAAATAAAACTGTTTGACCATATTGACCTGTTTGTTTTTGAGGTCCAAATTTATTTAAAACTCTTAATACTTTTTCTTGTTCATTACCTTTTAATTCTAAATCACTTCCAACACTATCAGAAATTCCGTAATTACCTTCATTTGCCTTAGTTTGAAAATTTTGATTAGGATTAACAATAAACTTACTTTGACCTGATTCAGGACCATATTGATTTTGTACTAATAAATCTGTTTTTTTATTTTGTCCTATTCTTTCTATAGTCGAAAACAATGTTTTTGAAAAATCATAAAAACCTAAATTGGTTTGTGTGTTTTGATTAATATTTATATTAACAATATCCCCAAAACCATTATTTCCTGGAGTATATTTATTTAACCCTATAAGTGTTGGTTCAATTAATTTAGAAGTAATATCTATTGGGGTACTATCAATAACTGAATAATCAATTAAAACTAAATCTCTTTGTTCTGATTTTAATGGTGCATTATAAAAACCGTCAACCTTGTAAGGTTTTAAATTTTTTAGTAAAAGTTTTTTTCTAAAATTTTCAGTCGAGTCAAATGATAATGGGCTTTCCATCTATTTTTTTATTTATAAATAGATAATGAGTATATTTTTTTTATTTAGTGATCCCTTTATCTGCCATAAAGTTTCCTTTTCTATCAATAATATTTAGTATTTTTCTTTTCATTTTTTCATTAAAATCACTATCTTTAGATAACATATCGGATAATGTACCATTGCTTGTTACGTTTACGTTGATATTAATGTCTCCTGATGCCTCAATTTTTTCAACTCTTTCTTCTTTTTTTTCTGAAATTTTAGTTTCTGAAACATTTGATGGTATACTATTTATAGTGTCTCTCATACTTAACATACTAAGATATGAATTTTTCAATATATCTAAATTTTTTAATAGGTTTGGAGCAAATACTGCTTCATCTTCTTTCAAGAAACTAAACATCTCACCTTTTTCAAGTGATAAAACTTTATTACCGGTAGAAAAAGCGGCATCATCTTTACTTTTAGTACCATAACCAGTACTAAATTGGGCGGTATCATCACTTTGATTATAAGTAATTTTTAAATTATCACTAGTAATTGACGCATCCCGTATCATAATATCCCTTTCTGCTTGTGTAATTTCATCTTTTTGTCGATTTTTATTAGAAAATTCGGCCATATTATTATTAAGTGCTTCGGTAGCGGCACCAAGAGTGGCGGAAGTCAAATCTTTAGTAGCATCTAATGTAATATCAACACCTTGTCTATATTGTTCAATTATATCATTTCTTTTATCTGCACTCAACGAATTTAATAAAGTATCTCTAATAATTCTAGCATCTTTATTTAATGACTCTTGTAATGTAAGACCCTTAGCTGCGGTTTCTTGTTCTGAAAGTGATGCGTTTTTTTGGTAGGCTTCTAATGCAGATTGTATTGCTGCTGGTTGTGATGTCATGGCGGATTCTAAATCATCGGTTTTGAAACCTGGTATATCTAAAGTTAATTTTCCTCCTTTTACTTCAGTAAGCGATGATAATAAATCTTTACTTTCTTGTGGCATACCTTCACCAAACCCAGTAAGATTCATTTTGTTTATAACTTCTTGTGCCTTAAATGCTTCTCTACCTATTTTTGTAAATTCATCTAAACTTTTTCCAAAGGCGGTTGCCTGTTCCTTTAGTCTCATTCTAGAAAGAGGATCTATTTCTATTTCTCCTGTTGCCTTATTTATTTTAAAAGCATTTGCCGCCATTTTTGTCATTTCATCTTGTAACTGACCAACGTCATTCATCCCCATATCCATTAACTTAAATGGATTACCTAAATTACCAATAGCACCACCTAACATTTGTAAATTTGCGGCGGTTTCAATTGCTTTTTCTGGATCCCAAAAATCTTGAGCCTTTGTCAACGCACCAATAGCATCAACGTCTGTTCTTAATCTTTGTGCTTGTTTAACCATGTCAGCCAGTCCTTGAACTCCGTTTTTAAAACCGTAGGAATCCACGCTTTTTAATTTACCCTCAATTTCTTTTAAAACTTTCCCACTATCTAATCCAACCATTTTGGCTTCTTTTGATAAACGTTGTATTGTTTCAATTGATTTAGATTGGGATCCTTCCATTCTAATAAAACTAGATACCATAGTACCAAGTTCTCCTGACGCAATATTCAACGCCTTTGATAAGAACACCATAGAACCCGCAACATCCATCGCGTTTCCTTTAGAATCTTTCATTGTTGATACCAAGTCATTGGATAAAAACACAACTTTACCCATTCCTTTTGAAAAATTTTCAACTTCTTTTGTAATGTCTTCAAATTTTCCCCCTATTTCTAATACGTTCTTGTATGATTTTAATAATTGTTCTCTAAAATTTGACGATTCAAAGACCATTCCACTAGCCATCGTTCTTTGTAACTTAATGGCTTGGTCTTCCATTTCAGTTAATGCCCGAATAGTAGTTGATGGTTTTGCTAACGCCTCGATGGATTCTTTTATCGTGCTTAAAACTTCATTAATCGCCACCCCTTTTGCGTCCCATTCTTTAGGAGCACCTCCTGCTGCTGCAAAAAATAACATCATATATTATAATTTATTTAATAAATATAAGTTTTATTTTTTTTCATATTCTTTATGTAATTTGTCCATGAAATATTTTCTTTCAAAAATAGGCATAACCATCAGGTCAGAATACGAAAACTTTCCGTATTTAACTAAATAATAAAATTCGTCTAATTGGTATTTTTTAAATTCAGAAGAAAGGCCGAAAAAATTCCACCCCAAAAGTAACATTAACAGTTACTTCTTCTCCAGACGGGGCGATTACTTTTTTTTGTAAGTCCATTTGTGGCTCACATTCGTTTATAAATTTTCTTAAATCTTTAGAATCAGATATTGGCATGTTATTTATGAAAGTAGAAATTTGACCTTTATCTGTCGTTCCATCTATTTCAATTATTTGATTTTCCAATCTTTTAGTAACAACAGGAGTAATCATACCTTTTGGGTATGAATCCAATAATTGTTCAATTTTTTTATCATCACCTAAATTTAATAATTTAAATTTAACATTTTTTTGAGATTTAGGTAAAGTGTAAGAAAAATGTCCGTTCGAGTCTGGTTCGTGTTTTAAAGGTAAAAATGAAACCTCATCTAAAGTTACGGTCATTTCAAAATACTTATTAGTTTTTGGGTCCAAAATATTAAAATTATATTCAGGTCCAAATGCGGTATTTCTTAAAAATATTAATATAGCTTGAACATCGATATTCAGTAGTTGGTCAATATTAAAACCTGGTTCATAAATTTTATTTTTTAAAAGTGATGTTACAATCCCTTCTTTTGAATTATTTTGAGACATTAATAAGTTTTCATCCGCGGCTGTTAAATAACCAACCTTTAAAGATTCTTTTTTTGGTGTGTAAAAAACACCTTTAGATGGTAATTTTACCACGTCATGTGGTAAATTAAAATTTTGTTGTCCGTATTCTATCGCTTGATCCATAATTTTTATTTTAAAAATAATCTAACTTTTTTTCATGTAAATAAAAAACCCACCAATAATAGTGGGTTTAATATTAATATGTTTAAAATATAATTAATAAACTAATATACATCTATCAGGTTGTAATGTCATATCTACCATTGCTAAATCATCACCGCCATAACCAAGATCACCAAAAGAAGCCTTTGTAATTAAACATCCTTGTAAAATCCATTTCTCAACTGCTACTCCTGTTGGGTCTAACATTTCTAAATCAACATCTTTTTTATAACCCGCAGCATATCCCATACGACCTGTCACTGATTCTGCGTGTAATCTAACCCACTCCATAACTGCCTGAGATGCTGATGGTCCGATTGGGTCACGTAGTTTTACTGTGATCTCTCCCCATTTGAATGATCCTGAAACATAAGTTTCGGTGTTCAGAAATTTAATTTCTTTTTTTCCAATATCAATACTTGGTCTTGATGCCGATTCTACATACCATGAGTTTATACCCAAACTAGAGGGGAAAGTCATGATAAACCTATTTTTTCTTTTAGGTTCATACTGAAAGGGCATTCTCATTAATAAATCTGCCATGTTTTTATTTTTTTAAGTTTTTATTTATATATAAATATTATCTATTTTATTTTTTTCTATTTACTTTTGTCCACAATGAAAATATTCTTATATTAAATCCGGTTATTAATATTCTGTTTTAATATTTCCTTTAGTTAAATATGTTCTTACTGGACTTTTTTCATATTCACTAGATAAAAATTCTTTCATTTTTTCAACATTTCTGAGGTCATCATCTGAAAAACCAATAATTGGTTCCTGATTTGCAACGTCATTTTTAAAGAACGCACTTTTACCTATCTCCTTAGCCATTTCTCGACAATAAGATATAAACTCTCTCATCGCCTTTATTTTTCCTTCTTCAGGATTGGCAGCACTACCCGCACCAAAAGAAACGGGGTGAAACCTACACATATCTAAATATTCATTAATTATATCTTTATCTGAAAATTCTAAATCATAAGCCTCTTCTATTTGTTCTTCTTCAGTAAATTTTCTATATTTTATTAAATTATCCACTAAAGTTTGTCTATTAATACCATTATGATTTGCAACTATTAAATTTAACACAGCCTCTTTTAATGTTTCAGGATTGTGTCCTCTTGCTGTGATAATTGCAAATATAGACCCACCATTAATACACTCAACAAAATCATTCCACGAAGGTCCTAAAGGCGCTATCATTGAATCAATAACAAATCTTTTATCTCCCTTAACTCCGAAGTTTCTAAAAGGATCAGGTGCGTAACCAACTACAGTTGTCCCTTTAAAATTAAATGGTTCTGAACCTATTTGGTGTCTGTGTTCAGCAAACTCCTCTGTGGACATACCAACCTCTTCTTCGTTTTCAGTCATAACAATAATCTGAGTTGGCATAAACATAATATTATCATCCCAATCAAAGGCATAATATTTTGTATCTGGGTTTCCTTGTTCGTCAAACCCTTCTATTAAAGATTTTTTTCTAACGTATTTATAAACGTGTTCTTTTATATTCATTTTTTATTAAGTTGTGACAATAATTTTTCTAACTGAGATTCAGTTATAATAATATTTTGTTTTTTTTGTGAATAGGAATTATAACTTTTAAAATCGTTACCTACACTTTCTTTAATAAGTTTTTTTTGTATTTTCATGACTTTTTATTTTATAAATATATAAATGGGGAATATTCCTACTCCCCATTATATAAAATTTATGTTTTATCACACATCTTCAAAAGATGCTCCCGTTGGTGTGATTACAAACTCGATGTCAATATATTCTAACGCTCTTGTTGGTTTTAAGTAAATTTTACCTGTTAATGTATTAGAATCTAAATCTTCAGGAGTGTTAGAAACGGTAACTCTAAAGTCAATTAAACCTCTGTCTCTTCTTATAGAATCTAATATTGGATTAACTGAGTCTAAGAATTGTTGTCTAACTTTATCGTCATTTTGTTCAAATAATAATCTTACTGCCACAGCTGAGATTAATTTTCTTGCTTGTAGTAACAATCTTCTTACGTTAATTCTGTCAAGTGCAGATTCTTTAACTTGTAAAGTTTTATTACCCCAAATAACTGTACCAACATCAGAGAAAGTTGCAATTGGGTTAATTCTACCTTTATATAAAGTATCTCTATCTTCTTGAGTTAATTTTTTACGAGCTCTTACTGCATTTACTAAACCACGAGTATAACCTGCTGATGCAAACCAAGGGAAAGCTATGTTATCGGTTAAAGCTAAGTTTTTAACAACTTCAGCCGTTGGCGGTAAGTAAATTTGTGTATTATTAACACTATCTCTTGTTAAAACCCATGGGTAGTAAGTTGCGGTATAGTTAGAATCGATTGTTGTCTCTTCTAATGAATCAACCGCTTCTTGTGGATATCTCAACCCTTCTTCAACATCTTGGTAAGAAGGTAATAATAAATTAAAGTCAGGTGTTGTACAAATGTAAATTGAATCCGCCCTATCTGTTTCAACCATATCAATTGCATCCTCAACTAAGTTTGAGTTATATACGTAATCAATACCTGGTGTTACAAATACATTAATATTAACTGATTCAGGATTTGCAAAAGTTGTTTGACCCCATTTGTATGCGTAATAGTCAGTGTTCGCCCATGTTTCTTGGTTAGGACCTGCAATTTGTTTAAATGCTCCCCATCCAGACGCTGTTGGGTAAGTAGCTGATGATGCGGCTCCGTTTTTAAATCCTGATTGACCTAATGCAAATGAGTCTCCGTTTGTTCTACTTTCTCGATATATATCCCATCCGTCAAAACCACCGTATGCTAATAACGTGAATTTACGAGTGTTTAGTCTGTAGTAAGGGTTATCACTATCTTCAGGTTCTGAATTAAATGATCCGGCACCAACTTCAAACATTTGAGTTGTTGCTGAATTAACAGTCATTGTTACAATAGTCGCCCCACTATCCATATGGAAACCTTTTGTAGTATAACCCCAAGATATGCCAACAGTATCAGTTGCTAAATTTGCTGGTATTTGTTTTCCTTTATAATCAAAAAAGTCATAATCAACTCCTGTAATATTAGATATACCTAAGTAAGCTCTTCTTGGGTTTTCACCATTTGAAATCACTGGGTTGTCTCCACCTGAAGATGAACCAAATGGTGGGTTATATATTGTATCACCAGGTTGTAAATATCTTGTTTTATAAACTACAAATGGAGGTGTTGCATTAGCGTATTCTCTACTAATATAACCTTCAAATCCACAAGGTAATGCGTCTATAGGTGCTTCGTTATTAACCTCTAACATAACATATTTAGATTTAACTTCGTACTCACCATTAGATGTACCTATTTTGTTTGCAACATAGTTATTTTGATTAGGATCCATAGAACAATTAGTAAAACTTTCTAAAACTCTTACGTTTTGATCATTATCATAAAAATCCCTAATGAATACATCAAAAGTTCCATTAGCAAATGATATATTTCCAATTGACATTTTAACTAGTCTGTTCGCGGCGTTACCATCAGAAATTAAAACAAACTTAAATAATTTATAAACTTTATTACCTCTTAATTCAGAAACAACATACGGAGTTTCAGGGGTTTGGTATTGTTCTAAATAGAAAGCGATTGAATCGTTATAATCAAAGTTAGTTGTGTCTGTCACACCCGGTAGATCAATTAATTCATTGTAAATACCTCTAATTTTACCTAACCTATAACCGGTTAATAATAATGAAGTGTAAGATTCTTCAATAAATAAAGGTACTTCATTTCTATCTTTTCCAAAATTACTTCTTCCAAATACTTTAGATATGTATTTTGAATCTGTTGATGATAAAGATGTTTCAAAACTAAATGTTTCACTATCGTTTGTAATACCTGAAATTGCAAAAGTTTGGAATGGATTAGAAGATATTCCTGAATATGAACCTGTAGTTATTATATCAACTCCTGTGGTTGCACTTACTACAAATCTAGGTCCTTTTTGAGTACTAGAGTAATTAGTAATACCTCTTGATCTTAAAGTAGCGACTACTAAATTATCATAATCAGTATAAGGTGTTCCTGAATAATTAGTAATATATAACTCCATTTGACCTGAATAAACACCGCCAGTTAATCCTGTAATACCGTTTAATACTGCACCAAAACCATATCCATAATAACTACCAATGTCATTGGCTCTACTATAAGAGAATAATGAGTAGTACCAAGGGTCATTAGAGAATGAAGAAACGTCGTTATTTGCAAAAATTACATCATCAACACCAAACGTTTCTGTGAATGCTGTTGCCCCTCCACTTGTTATTGTTGCACCTGTGACAGCAGAAAAGGTAGGAGTATCTACTGAACCCCAAAAATACGCCGTTCTTCCTGAAAGTGCCGATGAATTAGCAAAGTAACCAATTTCATTTGAAATATATTCTTGAAAATCTAAATCTAATGTTGATGTTCCTCCAATACTATTTGTGTAGTTATTATAAAAACTTGAAGATAGTGGTGATGGAATTGTTCCTGTTATAGTTACTGTTCCTCCCGTTGTACCTGTAAAATACAAATACACAGGTGTTGATGGGGTTGTTCCTGTAATACCTAAAGTACTACTATCTAAATTACCTGTAGTTACAATTGACCAAGACGGTCCAGCATCATAACCTGATAACCCAAGTATTCTAGATACAAATAATTGATTTGATTGTTGTAAATATGCCTTAGCTATGTAAGCAGCTTCATATTTAGGTATTTGAGTATTTACAAATTTTTCTGGACTTGTTCCACCAAAATATGTTTGAAACTCATCAAAATTAGTTATAAATATAGGTTCAAAGGCAGGACCCTGTAAAGTCTCACCAACTATTCCTAAAGTTGTTACACCAACACTTTGTGCAACGAAAGTTAAGTCTCTTTCTGAGGTATATACACCAGGAGAAACGAATACTTTTGTAGTAGATGCCATTTTTCTATTTAATTAAAGATTTATTTTTTTATATAAATACATTAAAAAAATGAAAAAAACTTAGGTCAAAAATAATAAATATGTAATAGTATGAAAAAATTCTACTTTTTTTCTACCTTATAAAATATTTACTTATATATGAAAAAAATTAAAAATATAAAGATTTCAGAAGAGACTCATGAAATATTAAAAAAGTATTGTGAGGAAAACGGATTTAAACTTTATAAGTTTTTAGAAAATTTAATCATCAAAACATGTCAAAAAGAAAAAGACATTTACGGAGAATAATTAAACCAATACAGAATTTGTTTTAATTACTGATTGTTTTGTGTTATCTGTTTTAGTAACTATTACTTTTAAAGTATCCCCATCAGTTATTTGTATTACAGGTAAATCATCACCAAGATAATTATTATTTATAAAAACAGAATAACTTGAAACATTTTCTAATGTTGTAACATTTAAATCAACAGTGTATCTAAAAACTTCATTTAATTGAGTATTACCAGAAACAAATAATAAATCAAGGTCAAAACTTTTAGGTCTTGGTGGTTCTATTTTAACTCTTTTACTTTTAGTTTTTGTGTCAAATTCAAACATAGTTACCGCTCTTGTTATTGCAGGAGAAACTTGAAATTCTTTTTCATCAAGTAACATACCCCTTAAAGTTATTTTATAACTTTGAATATAGTATTTTCTTTTTTCAATTTCTTTAACTGATTCGTCGGTTGGGTCCTCTAAAAGTACTGACATATAGTGTCCGTTAATTTGAACATACGCTTGTTTTGAAGTAAATTTTTGCATCATAAGTTTATTAAACTCATTTACTTCTCTCATTCTATTACAAAATATTTTTATAGTATATGTAATATCTACAGGTACAGGTTGAGGAATTTTATATACATCCGCGCCTTTTCTTTGTCCGTCCCATGTTGGTACTGTGTAATAAAAAAATCTTAATCTTTCAGGTATATTTGCCGCCGCATTTTGCATTTTACCGTATTTAACTTCAGGTTGTCTAACAGTTATTATAAATGGTAAAGAAACATTTTTGTCTAAGTCTTGAAACTTCCATGTTTCTGTGAATTGAGACCAACTTTGAGTGGTAATAATTTTATCTACTGTTGGTACTGTTTTTTTATCAACGACTAATTTTAAATCAGTTTTAACAAAATCTAATATACCTCTATCCATATCGGCATGTAAAACCCCTTTTGGGAGATATGTGCCTTTATCGGTAATATCATCCAACATTTCTTGTCTTCTTTCAACCCCCACCTTTTTAGGGACTAAAGGTAAATAATTTTTTATTTTTTTAGGTAATGACATTATATTCCGTTAAATTCGTCGTTAGTTACAGGTGCCGCAATTATTGTTCTGTAATATTTTTTATAACCACCATAAGTATGTTTATTATCTGAAGTAACTCTACCATCATTAACAACACTGTAGTATCTTACTTTATCTTCCGTTTCATAATAACCTAAGTAATCACCCAAAGAAATTTCAACAGCTAAATGATCTAAGTGTGATTGATAAACACTAAACGTCATATTACCTGGTTCTATTTGTGAAAGTTTCGATGTTCCGTAATCTGAATTTGTAGGAGCTTCTATTTTAACAAGACCTTTTAATTCTACAGGAGCCAAAAATTGTATCCCTTCTGTTAATGCCTCACCATAAACATCGTCGTTATTTGTTCTTTGTCTATCAACACGATATAAAACAACACTGAAATTCATATCACCCATTTGCCATTCCATACCCATTTCAATTTCTAAATTGAAGTCCTCTTCAGAAAAAAACTTATTTAATCTTGTTATTGGTACTCTTTTTTGTGTCATATATATAAATACTTTAATTGATTTTTTTATATTATTTACTATTTTTATTTATAATATAATGGAAGAATTAATTTCAAAAACTCCCGAAACAAGGGCCCTTCAGTTATTAGATGAATATGTTGGGTCAAATAACTATATCTTGTCGTTAAAACACAAAAAACAAAATAGTAAGACATTTACACCTACAAGACCACAAGCAGAATACATTATAAATTTTCACGGAAGAGTGCCAAAGGTTGCAAAAAAATGGGTTAAACTTGATTCATATTTTGGTAAAAAAATGATGGAAGATAAGATGTATACAAAAGAACCATCAGAAATTTATGTTGAGAAGTTATTAGTTGAGAAAGATAAATCATACCATATATGGGGTAAAATATTTAGTGGGGAAACTTTACATGATTTTTGGATACCTAAATCGGCACTAATAAAAGATAACGAGGTTAAAAATGTTGTTATTGAATATTCTAAGTACGAACACAGATCTCCGATGTCTCACCAAAAAGAGGCTATTGAAAAACTTGTTAGAAATAAAAAGTTTATCTTGGCTGATGATATGGGTCTTGGTAAAACAACATCAACAATTATATCTGCACTTGAAACAGGTGCAAAAAAAATATTAATAATTTGTCCTGCGTCTTTAAAAATAAATTGGGAAAGAGAGATTGCAAATTATTCAGACAGAACCGTATATATTGCAGAAGGTAAGAAATTTTCGGATGAATCTGATTTTGTAATTATTAACTATGACATATTAAAAAACTTCCACGACCCAAAAAAGAAAGACGACTCTATAATTTTAAAATCAAATTTTGAATTGGTTATCATGGATGAGGCTCACATGATCTCAAACCCACAAGCACAAAGGACAAAAATAGTAAACGATTTATGTGATAGGTTAGATAGGGTTTGGTTGTTAACAGGAACCCCAATGACATCAAGACCAATGAATTATTTTAATTTATTAAAATTGGTTGATAGTCCTGTTGCTGCTAATTGGATGGCTTACGCAAAAAGATATTGTAATGGTTATCAATTTAATGTTGGAAAAAGAAAAGTTTGGAATGTTACGGGAGCATCTAACTTAGATGAATTAAGAGAAAGAACTCAAACACATATTCTAAGAAGATTAAAAGAAGAAGTTTTAGACTTACCTGATAAAATTATTACACCCGTTTATTTAAGATTAAAGTCAAAAGATTATGAAGAACTAATGGGTGAGTACTATGATTGGTATGATAAAAACCAAGAAGAATCTTCGTCACTTACCATTCAGTTTGGTAAATTAATGAAAGTAAGAAAAGTAATTGCACAAGAAAAAGTTAAATCAACAATTGAATTGGCAGAAAACATAATTGAACAAGGAAAAAAAGTTATCATATTTACAAACTTTACAGATACATTACAAGAAATATATAATCACTTTGGAAAATCTGCAGTTTATTTAGACGGATCTTGTTCAAAACCCCACCGTCAAAAAGCGGTGGACGACTTTCAAGAAAATGAAAAAATTAAAGTATTTGTTGGTAACTTAAAAGCCGCTGGTGTTGGTATAACATTAACCTCAGCTGAAGCAGTTATTATGAATGACTTATCATTTGTACCTGCTGAACACGCACAGGCGGAAGACAGATCACATAGGATAGGTCAAAAAAATTCAACGTCAGTTTATTACCCATTATTTGAAAATACAATTGAAGGAGCAATTTATGACATCTTAACAAGAAAGAAAAAAATCATATCAACAGTAATGGGTGATGATCTATTATTGGATGAAGGGTCGTCAATAGAAGAAATGTTAAATATGATTTCTTCTAATAGATGATATTTATAATATTATGGAAATAGAATTAAATAATAGTGGTAATATAGAACAAAAAAAATTAATAAAAAAATTTATAGATTTTTTAGATAAAGAGTATCCATTAAAAAATGATTTAAAGATTGATTTTTTAGAAAAAAGAACGGGAACTATGACCACAGGTAGTAGGACTAACAATAACCGATTAAAAATATTAGTAAAAGATAGATTAAATAGAGATATTTTAAAAACTATCGCACACGAATGGATTCACGAATACCAAAGAACAGTTCTAAAAAGAAATAAGGGACCAAAAATTGGTGGTCAAAACGAAGACGAAGCCAATTCATTGGCCGGATCATTAATAAAAAAATTTGAAAAAAATAATAAATCTGAAGATAACATTATTTATAAACCGTTTCAAAAAAAAATTAATGAGTTAGAATTAAAAATTAATGAAGATTTAATTTTACAAAAAAGTATAATATCAGAAATTAAAAAGGTTAGTATTGAAAAACTTCCATATGATTTTAATTCAGTAGAAACCTTCATTGATAGTGAGACAATGAAAACTCACTATACAAAACATTATAAAGGTTATGTTGATAAATTAAATTTAGAATTAGAAAAAATAAAAGGTAAAGATTTAGATTTAGAAGAAATTGTAAAAAACATTTCTAAATTTAATACAAAGGTTAAAAATAATGGTGGTGGCGCATTTAATCACGCGTTGTTTTGGAAAATGTTGTCACCAAAAAAACAAATTTTAGAAGACCCGATAAAAAGTAAAATTATAAAACATTTTGGTTCTTTTGAAAAATTTAAAGAGGAATTTGAAGAAGAAGCAAAATCAAGATTTGGTTCAGGTTGGGTTTGGTTAATTTTAACAAAAAGTAACGGATTAAAGATTGTAACTACCGCGAATCAAGATAATCCACTTATGAACACAGAAAAAACCCAAGGTTATCCTTTATTAGGTCTTGATGTTTGGGAACACGCGTATTATTTAAAATATAAAAACGAAAGAGATAAATACGTTAAAAATTTTTGGAAAGTTGTTAATTGGGGGTTTGTTAATGATTTATACACAACCCAATTAAGAAAGAAATCAAATCAATAAGATATTTATATAAAAATATATCTTATGTCAACATCAATTATTTCAGAACCAGAAAGAGGTAAGTTGTATAAAAGAATTAGAAATCTTTTAGGTGCACCATTACGTTCAGTAGAGTTGGAAGACGAACAGATGGATTCATTATTAGAATTATCCGTTCAGGATTATGCTCAACACGTTAATGATTGGTTAATTGAATCTCAATGGTCTTCACTCTATGGATTAAACTTAGATGAACAATCCGTTACAAGGGCGTTTACTACAAGAAGTTTAGATTGGGAAACTCAATACACTTACTCGTATTCAAAAATTGTTGGTTTACAGGCCGGGGGTGATTATGTTTTGAAAAAAGATTATATTGATTTAATACCAAATCAACAAATATATGAAATACCTGCAGGTAGAGAACTTAATGAACTTTTATGGTTTTCAAGATCTGAATTAGATGCTGCGTATTTTGATCCATTTATGGGTGGGTTTGGTGGTTTTGGGGGTATTGGTCTTGGTGGTGGTGCTGGATTTTCACAAATGGGTACAACGGGTAATTACTTTATAACACCTGCGTTTGATATCCTTTTAAGAATGCAAGATATTAATATTAAAAGAAGATTAATCACAGGTGAATTAACATATAGAGTTACCGCATTACCTGAAGGTAAAAAAGCAATACATTTAATGAATGTTCCTGGTGGTAAATTTGATTTTGGTAATATGAAAAATAAAGACTACAGAGTTTGGTATTGGTATTATGAAACAAATGATAGAGAAGATTGTTTGAAAAAAAATCCTGACATTGTAAAACTTCCTTCTGATGTACCTATTGATGAAATTAGGTGGGACGAATTAAATGGTCCGGCACAAACATGGGTTAGAAGGTGGTTCACCGCATATTGTAAAGAAACTTTAGCAAAAGTAAGAGGTAAATACAGTGGTAATTTAAAAACACCCGATAGTGAAGTAACTATTGAATGGCAATCTTTAAATACTGAAGCTAAAGATGAAAAAACATTGTTGTGGGAAGAACTAAAAACAAGATTAGAAAGATTAAGACCTGAAAAACAATGGGAAATTAAAGGTGCAATGGCTGAAAATATGAACAAAGCATTAAAATTCAGACCATTTACAAGTCCGTATAATGTTATATAATTTTTTATGGCAATTTTTAAAAGTGTACCATCAAAAAGAATTATAAACGGTAATGTTATTGAAACATCTGAGTCAGCAATTGTTACAAATTCTTTTTATAAAACAAACGGAGAATATGCAATTGTTGTTAAAGGTATTGAAAAATGTGAAGTATTTTTAGATAGTAATACTACTGACCATGTTGTAATAAAATCGTTGACAGAAGTTATTGTTAAATCAGAAGAATTAATAGACGAAGAATTTAATGAAGTTGAACTAACTAAAGGTTCTTGTGTTGAGTTTAAAAAAATAGGATCCTTTTGGTATATACTATCTTCAGATGGGTTAAAGGGATCTTAGTCAAAAACTAAAGACATTAGATCCCCATCTTCATCGAATTCATAAATATCATCATCATCTACTTCATTTTTTAACTTACTTTCTAACATAATTCTTCTATTGTTTTCAACTCTTTCACTATCCACTAAATTAATTGTGTCATCAATATACATGTAGTAAGGGTCAATTCCAACACTTTTCCAAAACGTAACCTCCATATCAGAAAGGGTTAATACCTCATCTAACTTATCTTGGTCTTTTTCTTTCATAGGAAACCCTCTACCTAATGTTGTTTGTGATTTTGTAAATATTGGCATATCTTTAGGGTCTTCAATTAAAATGTCTTTTCTAATTTCAGGACTATATACAACAAGTAACGGTTCAATTCTTTTATTAAATGCCGCCAAATATCTTGGTACATTATACTCACCTAATAAATCAGGATTTAATTCTATTTCTTTTTCATCGATTAAATAACAATTTAAAATAACTTCACTTTTTGATAACATTTCAAGTGGCACTGCACCATAACCATCCATGTAGTCTTGTATTTGTTTTTTAGTCATCTTGGTTGTTTTCTTTTGAACGTCTCCATGTGATTTTTTTTCACCGTTATTAACGTAATAGATTGTATCACCTAAACCAGGATTTTTACCTGCATTCATTAGAAGTTCCATATGTGCTTGACGTGACATTAAACTACCTGCTTTTGTTGTTTTTGTAATATGAACTTTATAATCTTCTATTGATTGTTTAACACGGGCCTTATTCGCAATCTTTGCTAATGGAATTTGTTTATTAAATATTTTATCTACATACTCATAGTAAAAATCTAAAAACTCAGCACCCTTACCATCAAGTAACATTCTTAGTCCTTTATCTAAAAATTCTGCCACATATGTTTGAAGTTTTTTAGATTTAATTGTATTACCTGTTAATTTAACTTTACCCTTATCTGTTAAAAGTGCGTAGTTTTTACGAGCCACGTTAATGGTTGCTGGCCATACACCATCAATATCAAGACCCATTTCATTTCTCATAAATAAATCATTGTATTCTGCAACATCGGCTTCTGCTCCCGTATAAACTTTTCCTTCCTCAACTAAACCATTAAGACCCTTACCTACATAAGTGTAATTATCTCTATCTTCAGGAGTTTCAAAGTTTACACCATCCGTATCCATTACAAGTGGCGTATACCCTTTACTCATGAAGTACATAATCATCTGTCGTAAATACTGCCTTCCGGTACACGTAATCTGTTCTCCCATGTCCATATCACCCCAAGGGAAGACGTGGGGTGCTGATAATGATCCAAAGAAGGCATTGATAAAGATTTTGATTGGTAATTGTTTCCTGTCGTATGAGACAGAAAGTTTCGGATCCGTTTTTTTAAATTCACTTGCTAAATTTTTATATTTTATACGGGTATCTCTAAAGTATTTTAACATACTTTTCATTGCTCCCGTTACATCACATTTAGGAAATACGTCATGAACCAACTGTATAGATGGATAAAGAGAAGAGTAGTCAAGTTTTAATACCTTTCTTGAATATCCTACTTGAAGTAATCTTGATAGTCCTCCTGTAAATTTTCTTTTTGGTAGCTTTTTAGGAATTGCTAAATTATGTTTATATGACCACGCACACATAATCATCTTCCATAAGGTAGCCGTACCCATAGTTGAAAGTCTTTCATATGTTGTTGGTACAAGTTTAGAAAGTAAAAAGTTTGCTTGGTTAAACTGCTCGTCAACAACCATTGTTTCGTAAAGGTCATCATCAAGGTAATCCTCAATTATTTTTGAACCTGTAATTTTTTTATATACATCGTCTCTTCTTGAACATATTTCATCTATTTTAGAATCAAGTCCTACTTTTTTGTAGTTACCATTTTCTTTATTCATCCAATATTCCTCATTGTCAAAATAAATTTTACCAATTTTATCCCCTTCTACGTATACACGATTTTCTTTTTCCGCTTCAATAAACTTGGTAATGTACTTCAAAGACCAACTCTTAATGTCAGAGTTAATTGCTTGTGCTCTACGAACTGCATGGGCAATATCAATAATATTATAACCCCACATTTGTGTTTGAACGTAAGGTTCCATTTCATTTGCTAACTTTAAAATTCCGTCTTTTTGTTTTAATGAATAATCGGGGTTTAAAGTTTTTGCAATTTTTTTAATGTTTAATTTTAAAATCTCTGCACGTTTTAAAATAAAAGGAAAGTCAAAGAATGCTGAGTTGTATCCACCAACAAGAGAAGGTTTTAGTTTATCTATTGTTTCAAAAAACTCAATAATCATTTGTCTTTCTTCCTCTTCATTCTGAGCCGACAATAATTTTAAAAAACCACGATTGTCTTTCATACCAATCAAGAATATTTTACTTGTCTTGGGATCTAAACCTGTGGTCTCGATATCGAATACAAACCTGTGTATTTCATCATATTCGTCAAACCCTTTAAATAGTCTTTTACTTTTTTGAATTAAGTATTGTTCAACAGGTGAGAGAATTGTAATTGCGTCTGAATTATCTCTACCCCATGGATCAAGACCGCCACCTTTAAAAAAGTTTACAAGGTTTGAATATGATTTTGTTGTTTTAACCAAGAACGTTAATCCGTTCTTTAATCTTTCGTCGCCGTGATCTTCTAATTTTTCTATGATAATACCGTTTTCGGACATTGCCTTTTTTTGTAGGTCTTTGTTACCTTTGTAAAAGTTTTTACTTCTAAGGTCACCAACCCATGCGAACGGAATAAATGTGTCCATTCTCAAAAGTTTTCCTTTGATTGGGTCTTGTATTACTTTAAATATTTTATCTGATTTGTAATCGTATTCTAACGCTACGATATATTTTTCTTCGTCTTCGCCATGTAAAAAGCGTTCAATTTCTTCTTGTGGAACCATATTTGTATTTTTTAAATTTGGGTTATTATACTCACAAAAAATATTGTGATTTCCCTTTCTTAATAAATACGAAATGGTTGGTCAAATGTCAAATAATGTTGATGTATAAATTTGAAACTATCGGGGCGATTAATTCTCCATTTTCTAATATAACTGAAAACTCACCAATATACCTACCTTTTTTATTTGTGTCTTTTTGTGTCCATTTGTAAAAGATGTAATACTCTCTTTCTGAATCGGGGTTTGTTCTATTTTTATCTGTTAAATATGCTGGTTTCATAAATATTTTTTGAATTCCGTTGTCTTCACTTTTCATGGAAAAACGAATATTTGCATTATCTAAAATAGAATAAAAATCTTTCCATGAGTCGGTTCTTCCGTCTCTAATAACATCCATCTTTAAAATGGGTAGTGTTGTATTTTGTTGAATAAAAAATTCCATATATTATTTAATGTTTATAAACCATACCACCATTTAACGGCATTAAAATTATATAATATTTCTTCGTCAGTTAATCTTCTATTATATAGATGGACCTCACCTATTGATCCATTTATAAATTGTTCCGAACCAAAACAACATGACCCCCAAGCAATAGCCGTCCACCAAACACTATTATCTAAAACAGATAAAGTTCCGGTTGTATGTGGGACTCCATTTATATACATTGTTGCGTTATTAGACGGTGAACCTGTCGCACCACTAAATGCTAATGTTACGTATCTCCATTGATTATCTAACAAATTAATTCCTGTTGATGTAATTATATTCCCATTCCAACTATAAAAAAGTAAAACGTTATTGTTTGTAAAAATTCCCCAAGCATCTCGTTTAGTAACAATACCCGCAAATCCACTAGATGATGCGTTGATTTTTACCCAAACACCTACTGTTGCAGTTGTAAGTTGTGTTGATGGGTTGTTTGGTACAACCATTTGTTTACTCGTTGTTTTATTAAAGTCAATAACACCTTTATTGTAAATTGGGGTGCCCCCGTTATTTGCGGGTGAGGTTTGTTGTGTAGATGTTGCATTATTACCCTCTGGATTTTTTGATAAATCAAACCAAGTAGTTCCTGTACTAGGAAATGAATTAATGTTTTTAGCATCTAAGTTAAAAACTAAACCTGATTGAGTAATTGAATAATTAAAGGTGTGTGAATTTACTATAAAACTCATAATTAACTTGTTCTATTACCAATTATTGTAACTTTTAAGCCTCTTGCCGTTCCACTACCTGTCTGAGTTATTTTTACACTAATTTCGTCGTCATCTACCAAAATTGGTGTCGATATTACGGGTTGTGTTGTACCTAAAGCTTTTGATGTTTTTTGATTATTATCTATGGTTATTAAAGTAGATAATATTGTTGTTCCCGTATTTAAAATATCAACTGTAAAAGTATTACCACTTGTTTGTGCGGTTGTTAGTGAACCTCTAACCTCAGTAACTAACATGTTATATGGTATTCTAAAAGTTGTTGTTGTTCCAGTAATTAATGCGGTTATTTCATCAGAACAAGAAACTTGTATAACAACCGGCAAGTTTTGGTAGGTCGTTGCACTAAATGTGTTGGCAGATAAACCACCTGTAAAATTAGTTGGGTTAGTTACTGTCCCTCCCGAAAAAGAACCTCCTCCACCACCGCTAATACCTGTCAAATTAGAACCATCACCATAAAACGTTGTTCCACTAATTGTGGTTGCTGAAATAGAACCAGCAACTTCTAAATTTGCCGTTGCTGCAGTTGTACCGATACCAATCTTACCATCACTTTGAATTCTCATTCTCTCAACTCCAACGTCAGACCCAAAAGTCAAAGTACCTCCTGTTGTTTCTGTCGATATATCAAAAGTACCTCCAGTGTAAAACCAAGACATTTTTGCACCATAAACACTTGATGGTGTGCCAAAATATATTTGTGATGTATTATTATCGGTAGTAAAAAGACCTACATTATTATTATTAAAACCTTGTACTATAAAATTAGTAGTAAATGGTAATCCTGATGATGGTATTTGTGATGTACTGTTATTTACTTGTAATTTTGCTTGAGTACCTCCTGAAGTTGTTAAATATTCAATTCTACCAATATTAACACTACCACCTGAATTTATAATAAATGGAGTTAAATCAGGATTTGTACTATCTTCAATTAATACTGCATTTCCGGTTCCTAATTGACTAATATAAATTGCGTCTGTTGATGTATTAGAACTTATATTCAGTCCTCCACTTATTCCTAAAGAATCATAAAAATTTGTCATAATAATTAATTTTTAAGTGAATATCCCTCTCTTATATAACCAAAATAATACTCTTCGAGTTCAATTTCATTTTGATTATTATAATAAATAATTTTTTGTTTATTGATAGTTCCTTCTACAGGATGATTAATACTATAATTTACAATTTCATATGTACCTAAGTAACCCATTTAAAAATCTATTAATACGTTTATTTGTTGTCTTACTGTTGTTGGGTTTGTTGCATATGCCGGAGTGTCCCATTCAATTTCTAATTTATCACCAGCAACAACAGGTAATGGTGATGTTAATGTATAATTAATTAATGAACTTGACGAATCAAAAGTCGCGGCACTTGTTATAATTCTTGTGGTTGATTGTGTTATATTATTTATTGAAAATGTGTTTAATTCAGAAGATCCTAAAGTACCACCAATTGTTCTTGATATGGACACTTGTGTGATATTACCTGTTTTTTGTGATATTAATCTTCTACCATCACTTGATGACGTAAGAGGAGCTAAATTAAATTGACCCCCAATAAAATATGAGACACTATCTGAAGGACTTACACTATCATGACCAAAAAGTAATGCTATCGATCCCCTTGGCGTTGTAGATGTCAAAGAACCTCCAACAACAACAACTTTAACACCATTTAAAGAACTACTTAATGTAATATCAAATGAATTTAGTTGATAGTTACTAATATTTCCAAAAATTTGTTGATTAGTATTTGTGTCTATAATTTGCGCTAATACTTCAGTTGTACCAAAATTGTGTGTTATTGAAACAGGGATTCCTGACGTATAGTTATTTGTTTGACTATAAGTATATCCAGTACTGAATCCTGTAATAGAAAACGTACCTCCCGTATTATTTGTGAATGTTGTGGTTCCTGCTGAATATGTACCACCAGTTACTCTGATGTCTGTGGGTAAATTTTGATATGTTGTTGCTGAAATTGTATTTACGTTTAAAGTACCATTTAATATTGCCTGTGATCCATCAAAAGTAAAATTAGATTCCCCTGTTATCACACCAGAAGTACCAAGAGAGGTTAAAACGTAATTATTAACGTTGTTTAAAATTTGAGCCACTCCGCTAGTTCCTGATGTTCCATTTATTCCGCTAGTTCCTGATGTTCCATTTATTCCGCTAGTTCCTGATGTTCCATTTATTCCGCTAGTTCCATTTATTCCGCTAGTTCCTGATGTTCCATTTATTCCGCTAGTTCCTGATGTTCCATTAATACCCGATGTTCCGTCAATCCCTGACATTGGTATAGTTACTGTATTACCATCGTTACGGTAAAGATATAATATCGATGTTCCCGAAAAAAATGTACCGCCAGTAACAAATGTGTTAGTATCTGCAGCAATATTCACAGATAAAGTACCTCCGGTTGGGTTAATTAAAGTTAAAGTACTTGAAGAATAAGTAATTCCGCTTACCCCCAAACTTTGTAGATAATACAAATTATTATCCATATCTGCAAATGTAAGTTTTGCATTCTTATTATCAGGAGGTAGTATTCTAGTTATTAATGACATTTTATTTTATAAATATAAAGTTTATTCAAAATAGAAGAAATCCGCATAACCCTCTTCCATATAACCGTTAGTTACCGTACAGTTTGGACACCAAAAATCAAATAGATTAAATTTATTTTTTAATATTCTAAAATTATGTTGTACTTGTGGAGAACTTAAAGGTTCAACGTACATTCTAAATTGTGATATTCCACCCATAAAAGTTCCTCCAAAATTTTGTTCTAATAAAATATTTGTTGAAAGTCCTGATAATGTTGTTGCGGATAAAATATTATTCGGAAATAATTCAGGGTCTTGTATGTAAGGTCCGTATGGGTTTGAGCAACCAGAAAAAATTAAATGGTCATGCAATCCTTGGGTTCCTCCACCAAATGAAATATTAAACGGAACACCAACCTGTTTTTCCTTTTCTGTATTTAATTCTCTTGGTATTATCTCTTCAAAATCCTCAATAACTAAAAACAAATACCCATTAACATAAAGTTTTAACGTTCCCAATCTATAATCTAATTCCTCAAACCATTTTCTATCAAATCTAACTTTATAAACTTTTGGTTCTTTTGTGTCACCAGGATGTGTATTCGGTGGAGATATCAATTTATAAGATTGTCCATCAATAGACGATTGGTAAGTTTCTAACCTTAAATCATTAAGTCCTCCTAAATTTAATAAATCACATTCTTCAATAGTTTTATACCTTTCAAAAACAGCACTTATCATTACCCATCTTTCTTCATCTGTGTCATCACATGCTAAATTACATATTTCATAAATTGGTGGTGTTACCACTGTTGTTATTGTATATCCTGTTTGAAATGTTACTCCTGTTGTTTCACAAGTTCCTGTTGTAACGCAATCACCTGTTATTTTTATATATTTAACAGCTAAACTCGGATTTAATGGACACCCACTAAATTGAAAAGAAAGTGCGTTTGATAGTACATCAAACTTAGGATCTGTTTCAGGTAAGGGTACTATTTCTGTCGACGCACAACCACAATTACAACCTGTATTATGGACAGTTGTAAAACCACTATTAGGGTAAACGTGAATACAATTTGCATTTGTAACGCCAGTATCTGAACAAGCACAAGATTCAATACAAGTTAAATCATTTGTAACTCTTGTATACCCTGAATTTGATTCTGGTGTTCCTGTTGCACTATGGTAATATTTATTTTCTGACCTTGTACCAAAATAAAAGAATGTCCCTGCGTTTGATGGGTAAACATCATTTAAATATTGTTCAGTAGCATAGTTAGGGTTATATTCTTCAGTTATTCTTGGTTTTAATAACATTTCAACTGACCAACCCTTATTTACTCTTTCAGGAAAAACTTCATAATCATGACCAAATAATTTGTAAAACCCTTGATAAAACCCGCCATATAATTCTTGGTAATACCCAACAGTGTCGCCTGTTTTTGATACAATATTATAAAGAGTGTTTTTTGATCTCCCCGAAAATTTTACATTTGGTGATTTTGCAAAACTTCTAACGGGGTGCATTTTAAATCTACTATCCCTGTAATCAGGTTCAAATTTGTAAGTATTATCTATTCCTTTTATATAATATAAAGTTTCACCAGTTATTTGATTAAATAAACCATTGTCTGTAGCAACTAAACCAACATCACAAATACCAGTGTACGCGGTATAACAAGAATAATCTAATTTTTTTGGGTTATAATAATTTAATGAAACTAGTGTGTTATCATCATAATAGTCACCAAAATCTATTGTATATTGTTTTGTAGAACCTGAATTTGATAAATCAAACCTTATTGGTAACCTATTACCATCATTTACAGCAATAACGTCATCTGAGAACACAACTTCTTCGTCATAATCTCTTTCATCTGAAGCCAAAGTAAGGTCAAAATACTGACCATAGTTTAGTTTCATTTTATATCTTGGGTAATAATACGAATTTATGTTCTGACTTGACATTCTTTTTTATGATAAATACTTTAATCGCAGTATTTATAGGTAAAAGCCTGAATGAAAACATATAAATATTCAACAAAGGAAAGAGCAGAAAGGGTTGCAAAAACACTTGGTTGCTCAGGCTCACACTATCACAATGAAGATGGTAATAGAAAATATATGCCCTGTAAGGACATGAAAACTTTTAAAGAAAAAACAAAAAAAGAAAAAAAAGGAAAAGAAGAAGAGGTTACTGAATTAATTGATGATGATGGTACTTGGTTAACATCAAGTATTCCTTTATTAGACCCAGCATCAAGTCTAAATGGTCTGTCTTTTACTGATAGAACTGTTGGTATGTCTAGAATGCCAAGAGACCCTTTATTAAGAGGTTGGTATGGGTATTACGGAGAAGGAACAATCAAAGAGGAAGATATGGAAGATGCGTTTGGTTTTGAAGACACTATGTTTATGGATTATAAAGATACTGTAAAACATTTTCAAAAAAAATTAGGGTTAGACAAAGAGGACGCCGTTGATAGGACCATACAACAAGGTAAAAAACCTAATTTACATAAAAGGACACCAAAAAAAATAAGTAAATTAAAAAACTTTATAGACAGATTAATTTTAAAAGAAAAAGAAATCGATGAATCTGAGATTGCCGAAGATGTGTTAGTTGATAAAACAAAATCTAATTTTTTAAATAAAAAAGAAAATGAAGATGTTAATAAATTGATATTAAAAAATATTAATTCATTAAAAAAAATGGCAAGAAATCAAGGAATAACAACACAACAACTTGTAAGATTAATTAGTCGTGAACAGTAATTTATACAATAGAAAGGCAAAATTACCTGATGATTTGATAAAACATTTAAAACAATGTGCCGGTTCTGTTAGTGCTGATTCAAATACGGAGGGATTTAATAGAAATAAAGAAATAGTTAGTAGCGGAGTTGTTACTTACCAACAAATAAAAAGAATAAAAAATTGGTTTGATCAATTTACAGGTAAAAAAGAAGATGCTCCTTTTATTTTAAATGGTGGTGATAGGATGAAATCGTGGTGTGATGAGGTTTTAAGAGTTTGGAGAGACAACGATTCATCTAGTAAAGAACATAAAAGCGATGCTGGAATGCAAAACCAATATTTAGATTCTCATGAAAAAAATAGTTTTAATCTAAACGATAAACACACAACAACGGTAGATAATTTAAAAGTTGAAAACGAGATAAAAAGAATAAATAAACTTATAAAAATAATAAATTAAAATGGCGGTACAATCAGATAAAATAGATTTTTCTCAACCTGATAATGAGTTGTCAAGAATTGCTGAAGAGCAAAGAAAAAAATTATTTCCAAGAAATGATTTTAAACCAACCGACCCTTATTCGTCAGTTCATCCTGATGCTTTAGCTAATGGTGACAAAATTGGTAGGGGGACTGGTGGTGATTTAGATATTTATAACAATAATATTGGAACATCTGATGATGTAACAAAAAGAAAAGAAGAGTTAAAAGTAAATAAATATTCATCTAACAACCCATACTATAACGTTAAATGAAACTTCTTAACAGTTTAAAAGGTTTGGTTACTGAGGCTGCGGCTCTTGGTGATGTTCAAGATTCTATAAAGAAAAAATCTATTATGATTATTTATTACGATGGTGATGATAATGGAGGAAAGGGATATAGAACAATAGAACCTGTATGTTTAGGATATAGTAAAAGAGGAAATTTAGTACTAAGAGCATGGGAAAGAGAAGGAGCGTCTTGGTCAGAAAAAAATAAAGGAAATATTTTACCTGGTTGGAGGTTATTTAGATTAGATAAAATCTTTACATATAAACCAACTATGGATAATTTTATGGATATAAGACCTTACTATAACCCTAATGGTGATAGATCTATGGATAGGGTCTTAATAAATGCAAAATTTGATAATATAACATAATATGGGAACAGCCGAAGATTTGATGCAAAGATTAGCAGTATCAAAAAAAATAATGGAAAAACATAATGAAATAAAAAGGGGGGACGCTAGATCAATTAACCCATCGGTACAGGAATTTGAACCGGTTTCTGCAAACTATAATATACCGCAAGAATTTATTTCTGAACAAACAACACCTAAAAGTACATATGATCCATCACAACCTTTAGATATGGATAGAATTAAAAATTCAAAATTACCTGATGAAATTAAACAACTAATGTTTGAACACCCAATAGTACAACCAAGCTCAATTGGTGCCACCGCATTGTCTGATGAAGTTATTGAGGGAGCACAAAGACTAATGGGTAAAACTAATAAAATCACAGAACAACCTAAAGAAATAAAAACCCAAACAACAAAAATTATTACTGAAAATCATACAAATTCTAATATTAATGTTTCAGAAATTAAAAATATGATTAGAGATGTTGTTAGAGATACAGTTAGAGATGTTGTTAGAGAAGAACTAAAAGATGCCGGCATGTTAGTAGAATCAACACAAAATTCAAACGAAACAATACAATTTAAAGTTGGTCAACATTTGTTTATTGGTAAAGTAACAAAAATTAAAAAATTAGAAAAATAATATTATTTGAGTATCATCTGAAATCCACTCCAAAAGGGTGGATTTTTTGTTTTATATTTTTTATATTTTATTTAAATTATATTTTAAATGAAAAAAATAAAAGTATTAGTACTCCCATCAGACCGCACGGGAGTTGGAAAATTTAGGTCTGTTGATCCTCATGTAATGTTACAAAATAATCATTCAGACGAATTTCACGTAGATATTGATTACGAACCAAAAATTAATGATATAAATTATTGGAAACAATATGATATTGTTCATTTTCATAGATCCATTGGCCAAGATTATAACCAAGCACCGAATATTATTAAAAATTTAAACGCTTTAGGTATTGTAACAATTATGGATTTGGATGATTATTGGTTACCTACTAAAGAACACCCAGTACATCAGTTAGTAGTTCAAAATAAGTTACATGAAAAAATTATGGATAACTTAAAAGTTGCAGGTCATGTAACGACAACAACGTCTATTTTTGCTACAGAAATATCTAAACTTAATAAGAATGTTTATGTGTTACCAAACGCAATAAATCCAAACGAGCAACAGTTTAAAGCAGAAACATTACCTTCAGATAAGTTAAGATTTGGTTGGTTAGGTGGTTCTTCACATTTACACGACTTAAAATTATTAGACGGTACAATTAATAAATTAAAACCGTATAACGATAAGTTTAGTATGTACCTTTGTGGTTTTGATATTAGAGGTAGTGTTACAGAAATAAATAAAGAAACTGGAGAACAAAAACAAAGACCAATTAGACCTGAAGAAACTGTTTGGGCTCGTTACGAAGAAATATTCACAGATAACTATAGAATGGTTACTCCTGAACATAAAGATTTTTTAATGAAATTTAAAGAAGAAGATTACGTTTCTGATGTCTTACCTTTCTATAATAGAATTTGGACAAAACCTGTAACGAGTTATGCTGCAAATTATAGATGGTTTGACGTTTCATTAGCACCAATTAAAAACCATATCTTTAATAGAGTTAAGTCACAATTAAAAGTAATTGAAGCAGGGTTTTATAAAAAAGCATTAATCGCATCTAATGTTGGTCCTTACACAATTGATTTAAAACATTCTTTAAAAAATGGTGAATTTACTGATGGAAATGCGCTTTTAGTGGATGAGGTAAGAAATGGTGATTGGTCTAAATACATGAAAAAATTAATTGACAACCCTAATTTCGCGTATGATTTAGGCCAACGTCTTTATGAAACAGTTAAAGACACATACGACTTAAATAAAGTAACAAAAGATAGAGCAGAATTATATAAAACACTTGTAAAATGATAAACATACCTATAACAAAAATTTTATTCTTGGATATTGAAACCGTTGGTGGTTGTCCTGATTTAGAATCTTGTGAAAGATTTAGTCCTGAAATTGCAGAACAATTTCATAAATATTTTGATTGGTTTATTAAAAGGTTTCCTGAAGATAATACAATAGGTAAATCTGAAATAGAATTAAAAAATGAGGTGTTTAAAAAGAGATCCGCTCTTGTTCCTGAATTTGCAAAAATTGTTTGTGTTTCTATGGCGTTTGTATTGGATAACGGAGAAATTAAAAAACAAACATTTTCAGGTGACGATGAAAAAGAATTATTGTTACAAGTAAGAAATCTTTTGGATAGATGTCAAAAGTTAGATTTTTATTTATGTGGACATAATCTTAAAAATTTTGATATTCCTATGATGGCAAAAAGAATGATTATTAATGGTATTATGCCATCAAAACTTCTTCCATCGTATGATACAAAACCTTGGGAGGTAAAAGCGATTGACACAAAAGAAATATGGCAATATGGAGCATACACGGCCATTGGATCATTAGATTTAGTTTGTTCAACAATGGGAATACCAACACCAAAAGATGGTGAAGTCACTGGAGATAAAGTTCATCACGCTTATTGGGTGGAACAAAAATTACCACAAATTTCAGAATATTGTGAAAAAGATGTTAATGTATTAATTGAATTTATAAAAAAACTAAAAGAATTAAAGTAATGATTGAAAAAGTTAAAGATTTACAAAACAAATTAAAATTAATCCAAGACCTAAAATCTAGTTTTTTGGAACGTGAAGATTTTTCTGAAGATGAACCAAAAACAATTGAAGAATTAGGTATTGATGAAGATATGATATCAAAACATTTTGAAGATCAAATGATAAAAAAAGTTTCTTTAGAATATACAAATTCTTCTGATAATAAAGAACCTGAATACGCTTACGGGTCCGACTCTGGTTTTGATTTAAGATCAACCGAAGAATTATGGGTACAAGGAAATGATAGAAAATTAATACCGACAGGTCTAAGATTTGATATTCCTGATGGGTATGAAATACAAGTAAGAAGTAAAAGTGGTTTAGCATTAAATCAAGGACTAATGGTTTTAAATTCGCCAGGCACTGTGGATAGTGGATATCAGGGTGAAATTAAAGTTATTTTATTTAACACAACAAAAGAAAGAATTAAAATAGAAAAGGGTCAAAAAATTGCACAAGCAGTTCTTTGTCCTGTAATTAATGGAAAATGGATTAACTTAGTTAAAGTTGAAGAGATTGGTGAGAAAGATAGAAACGATAAAGGATTTGGTAGTACTGGTTTATGATTACAATAGGATTTTCTACAAGAAAAATTGATAATGATTTTGTTGAGTTGTTAAAAAAAACTTCAGGGATACCTAAATGTGAAATTGTACCGGTCGAAAATAACGGTCAGTTTTCATTAACTGAAGTTTATAATAAAATAATAAACGACTCTTCAAACGATATTGTGGTATTGTGTCATGATGATATATATTTTGATACCAAAAATTGGGGAAATAAAATTTTAAACCATTTTAAAAGAAATAAAGATTATGGTGTATTAGGTTTGGCTGGAACAACTAATATGCCAAAATCAGCAAAATGGTGGGAAGACTTTTCAAAAATGAAAGGTATTGTAAATCATGAACATGAAGGTAAAAAATGGGAATCAAAATATTCGGCAAGTAAAGGAAACCAATTAGACGACGTTGTTTTAGTTGATGGTCTTTTTATTGTTATTAACAAACAAAATATTAAAAAAAATTTTAATGAAGGCATAAAAGGATTTCATTTTTATGATGTTGATTTTTCTTTTAGAAATTTTATAGACGGTGTTAAAATTGGTGTTATGTATGATGTCAGAGTCACCCATAAATCAATTGGTCAAACAAACGAACAGTGGGAAAAAAATAGAGAGGTGTTCGCTGAAAAATATAAAGACATATTACCCGTTAAGGTTAAAAGAAATTTGAACATAGATTCACCATTAAAAGTTTTACTTTCTTGTTTATTTTTTAAAACATTTACCGGTTCAGAAATGTATGTTTATGAATTAGCAAGAGGTTTAAAAAAATTAAATTGTGATGTTACTGTTTTATCTGACATTAATGGACCGTTATCACAAATTGCAAAATCACAAGGGATTAAAGTTTTAGGTTTTAACGACGCCCCCGGTTATAAAATGGGAGACGGAAAATGGGGATTTAATACTCCACAAGGAGTTCAACCATCACAACCAAATATGTTATATAAAATGGGTGAGGTTGATTTTGACATTATCCATACACAACATACACCAATAACAAACCAAATGTGTCAAATGTACCCAAACGTTGATAAAATATCAACAATACATTCTGAAGTTATAGAATTAGAAAATCCGGTTTTAAATGAATCAATCAAAAAATATATTTGTATTAGACCTGAAATACAAGAACATATTACAAATAATTTTAACATCGACATTAATAACACTGAAGTGATTTACAACCCAATAGATACTGATAGATTTAACACAAAAAATACAAAAGACGATGGGTATATTTTATTTGTTGGGACGTTAGATTATTTAAGAGAAAACACAATTAAAGATTTAGTTGAATATACAAAATCAATAGGTAAAGAATTTTGGTTGGTTGGTGAAAATAAATCAAACTATTTAGAAGATTTATTAAAATCAGAACACGTAAAACATTATGATGCAACAAATAAAGTTGAGAATTTTGTAAAAAATTGTAGTGAGACTGCGGGCATACTTTTAGGAAGAACAACTATTGAGGGTTGGATGTGTGGAAAACCTGGTTGGATTTATAATGTAGATGAATCTGGATATATTTTAAATAAAGAAAAGTTTGACATTCCTAAAGATATTAATAAATTTAATTCTTTAGAAGTATCAAAAAAAATAAAAGAAGAGTATATAAAAATTTTAAACTAATGAAAATATTATTTTGTCTTGGGACTAGGCCTGAGTGGTTAAAAATAAAACCCCTTATAAATATTTTAGATAAAAAAAATTACGATATTTTTTTTACTGGTCAACATCAAGATTTATTAAAAGACTTAGAATTTGATTACAACGTTAATGTTATAAACAATAAAAATCGACTTGATGATATTATTATTTCATGTATGTTAAATTTTCCTACAGAAAAATACGATTACGTTTTAGTACAAGGAGACACTGGTTCTGCCTTAGGGTGTGCGTTGGCAGCATATAATAGAAAAATAAAATTAATACATTTAGAAGCAGGACTTAGAACTTATGATTTAGAAAACCCATATCCCGAAGAGTCTTATAGACAAATAATATCAAGAATATCGTCAATTAATTTATGTCCAACAAACGTTTCTTTTAATAATTTAACAAATGAAAAAGTTTCGGGTAAAACATATGTTGTTGGTAACACTGTTTTAGATAATTTAATAGATTTAAAAGAAAAATCTAATTATGGTGATGACGTTTTAGTTACTTTACATAGAAGAGAAAACCATGACATTATGGATAGATGGTTTTTAGAATTAAATAAACTATCAAAAAAGTACCCTAATTTAAATTTTATTTTACCAATACACCCAAACCCAAATGTTCAAAAATACAAAAACATTTTAGATAAAAAAATTAAAGTTGTTAATCCATTATCACACGGTGATTTAATTAAAATTTTATTAAATTGTAAATTTGTTATTACTGATAGTGGAGGTATTCAAGAAGAAGCAACATTTTTAAATAAAAAATCTATAGTTTGTAGAAAAACAACAGAAAGACCTGAAGGTATAAGTACCGGTCATTTATTTTTATGTAATGAAACAAAAAATTTAGATGAGTTGGTTTACATAATTAATAAAAATTATTATATTAATAATGAATGTCCATATGGTAATGGAACTTCATCAAAGCAAATAATAGAAATTTTAAAAAATGATTACAGTAATCCTTAATGGTTATAAAAGATCTTCTCATTTTGAGAGACAATTAAATGCAATAAAGTCACAAACATTAAGACCTAAAGAAATAATGTTATGGCAAAATAAAGGTGAGGATTTTGAGATATCTTTAACCGAACAAACAACACACGCAAATTGTAATAAAAATTTAGGTGTTTGGGCTAGATTTGCATTTGCATTAAATGCAAAAACAGAATATGTTTGTATTTTTGATGATGACACAATACCTGGTACAAAATGGTTAGAAAACTGTTATAATACAATACAAACAAATGATGGTTTATTAGGAACTATTGGTGTAAAATTTTTAGATAAAAATAATTACGTTTCTAATGTTAGGGTTGGTTGGGACAGACCAAATAATCAAACAGAAGTAGTTGATATTGTTGGTCATTCTTGGTTTTTTAAAAGAGAAGATTTGGCAACTTTTTGGAGAGAGTTACCTGATTTAAATCACAATACTTTAGTTGGTGAGGATATGCATTTTTCATACACGTTACAAAAGTACACAAATAAAAAAACATACGTTCCTCCGCACCCACCGTCTGATATGGAAATGTGGGGTAGTAAACCTGACACCGCATGGACAATTGGTACGGATTCGGCAGCAATATCAAAAGATTGGTCAAACATGAACGCTATGAACCAAGCGTTTATAGGATATATAAATAAAGGATTTAAAATATTAAAAGATAATATATGAAAACATTTATATCGGACTTTAATAAAATTAAAAAATTTATTGAAAATAACGTAAATTTTTCATTTACAAGATTTTCTGATGGAGAACTTTTTGTATTACAAAACAAAAGATTAGAACTTAATGAGGATCATTATATTATTGGAAACAGTAGAGGAGGTGGGTGGTACAATAAAGAAGAACAAAAAACTTTTATACCTGGTGAACATGAATTTTATAGAAAAAAATTAGAAGAGTCTCTACAATGCAATTTACCTAATTTTTATCGTGGCATATGTACAAGACCTGATGTTGATTTAGAAACCTTTAATTGGATGGTTAATTTAGCAGGTGGAGATAGTGAAACACTTACTTGGTCTAATCTACTAATAAATGGTAATTACGAAAGATATTTAAATGAAATAGTTCCTTTATTTAAAAACAAAGAAATTATTTTTATTGTTAATGAAAGTGCTAATTTTGATAAATTACCTTTTATAGTTAAAAAAGATTTTAGAGTTGGTACAAACTGTTTTATTAATAATTATGACTTAATAGAAACAATTAAATCTTATATTATTGAAAACAATATTGAAAATCATTTATTTTTGGTTTCAGCGGCTAGTTTTAGTAATTTATTAATTCACGAATTACATAAATTATCAAATAAAAACACATATTTAGAAATTGGTAGTACGTTGAATCCATTGATGGGTATGGAAGGTTGGAAAGGTAGTCGTGGTTATTTACGAGAATATTGGTTGGGTCAAAATAGAAATTATTTAAATATGGATTGTTTATGGAATTAAAATTAGTTAAAAACAAAAAAAAATATTACGAATTTATTCGTAATATGAGGATACATCCTGATAACGAGTCGGGATTTTTAGAAAAAGTCAACATAACTTCAGAACAACAAGAAAATTATATGAAAAAATATAATGATTGTTATTATGTTGCCATTTTAAATGAAAGTCCTGTTGGGTATGTTGGTGTTGTTGACAATGATATAAGAATTTGTACAGACCCTTCATATAAAAAAACAGGTGCCGGAACTTTTATGTTAAATGAAATAATGAAATTATATCCAAATGCAACTGCAAAAATATTAAAAGATAATGTTGCAAGTTTGTCTCTTTTTAAAAAATGTAATTTTACTATTGTTAATGACGATGAAAATCTTTATTATTTAAAATATGGAATATAGAAGACCAAAAAACAACCCATACAAAGTTGTACAAATGTTTGAAGAGGAGGTTGCGGATTATACAGGTGCACCTTATGCCGTTTCTGTTGATAACTGTACTAATGCATTATTTTTATGTTTAAAATACTTAAAAAATGTAAATTTTTTAGATAATGCAACACCAATAACAATACCATCTAAAACATACTTGTCTGTACCACAATCAATTATTCATGCTGGTTTTATGCCAATATTTGATACAAGGGATAAATCTAACAATTGGCAAGGAATTTATAAATTAGAACCATTACCTATATACGATTCAGCAAAAAGATTTACATCTAATATGTACATACACGGAACATTTATGTGTTTATCTTTTCATATAAAAAAACATTTAAAGATTGGTAAAGGCGGTATGATTTTAACAGACAATAAAGATGCTGTTGAGTGGTTTAAAAAGGCTAGGTATGAAGGTCGTGGTGAAAAACTTTACCACGAGGACGATATAGATATGTTAGGGTGGAATATGTATATGACCCCACAACAAGCATCTCACGGATTATCACTTATGCAAAATTATCCATTAAACGTTCCTGATCTTGGAGAAAATAATGGGTATAGAGATTTAACAGAATTTACTGTTTTTAAAAATTATAAAAAAATAACAAAATGAAAAAAATAACAATCGAAAACAAAGAAGAGTGGAAAAAATACATAATGAAAGAAGCGAATTATTCTTTACCTGATGAATGTAGAGGTGGATTATGTGTAGATGCAGGATGTAATATTGGTGATTTTCCTATGAATAATAAAAATAGATTTGACAAATATATTTGCTATGACGTTTTTCAAGAAAATATAGATGAATGTAAAAAAAATACAGACACACTTGGTTGTATTGTAGAAATACATAAAAAAGCGGTTTGGTCAGAATCTGGAAAAAAAATTAACGTTATGGCTTATAGGCAAAACGAGAATGGAGATTTACAACATTTTGGTAATTCGGGAAATGTGGGTTGTATTGAAATTGTTGGTGATGGTGGTCAGGGATGGACTAAAGATAATGTAATCGATACTGTTGAAACTATTTGTATAGAAGATATAAAAAAAACATATGGGAATATAAAACTGTTAAAGGTTGACGTTGAGGGGTCTGAATATAGTTTTTTACTTAACAAAGATCTATCAAATATTGATTATATTGTTGGTGAATTTCATTTTGAAAAAGAAAAAAAAGACAATTTAGATTCTTGGATATGTAAAACACATGATAAGTTAGATGGTTACTACAAATTAAAAACAATATAAAATTTATGATTATTGGTAATGATGTCGTTATTGATGATTTTGCAACTTTTAAAAGACCCGAATTAGTTGAAATTGGTAATCATGTATCGATAGATCATGGATTTTATTGCACAACTTCTTTAAATATTGGTGATTATGTGCACATATCACCCTATGTTACTTGTATTGGTGGGTCTCAAGGTGTTTTTATAGCAAAAGGTTTTAATAATATAATGTCGGGTGCTAGAATTATATGTAGTTCAGATAGATTTGATGATAGCGGACTTTTTGGTGCAATGATCCCTAAAAAATATAAAGGTAAACAAATAACAAAACCAGTAATTATGGAAGAATTTTCAAATATTGGTACTAATTCTATTGTTTTACCCGGATCAATACTTAGAAAAGGTGTATTATTAGCTGCCGGTAGTTTGTTAATTGGGGATACAGAAGAATGGGGGGTATATAAAGGTAATCCCGCAAAATTAGTTAAAAAAATAGATGGGTCAAAAATCATAAATCAATCATTGAACTTAGGGTATAAAAATATTTAATATGTCAATAATAACTAATGGATTAACCCAAGACGGTTTTGGCGCTAGACTACAAAGAGCAATTAATACAATGTCATTTACATTTTACTTAAATGATAAATATAATACAAACATAGAGTATGTTCATACTCCATTTTCATATGAAGGTTTTGGTGAAGATTTTAGTTTAGGTGAAAGGGATAGGGAAATAGGAGATAATAGATACCCATACGATGAAATAACAAGAGAAGGTTATTTAAAAAGAGCAAATTTATGGGATAGTTTTGTAAACTACCAGGGTAAAATAATTACAGATATAGATTTAAATACGTACAATATAATTGATGAATTCGATTACCAATATAATAAACTTTTTTACGATATCCATCAAGGAGAAACTAAAAATAATATTTATGTAGTCAAATATTTACAATCACAATTAAATAATGGTTTTATTAATTTTAATAATATTGATTTTTATTATGATCAGATAAAAAAAAGAATACCGATAATAGAAAAAGAACATAACAATGAAATTATAATTCATATAAGAAGAAAAGATGCTATTAATTTTGGGTATGATAGATTTTTATCTGATGAATATTATTTGGATTTATTAGATAAGCTTAAATCTTTTAAAGAAAAATATAAAATAACTATTCATACACAAAGAAAAAATTTTGATTATAATAAATATTGTGGTTGGGATATTTGTTATGACGATGAAATTGAAGACTACGACCTGTTTAAAAAAATGGTTAATTGTAAAGTTTTAGTTGTTGGTAAAAGTTCTTTTAGTATTGCAGCAGCAATGTTAAATAAAAATATTATTGTATATCCCGAACAACCAACAAGAAAACTTGATAGATGGATAAATAAAATAAACTTTTTTAATTTAATAGAAAATTATGGATTATAGGTTGGTAAAAGTTGATAGCTATGGTAGTGGGTTTTTTGGTAATTTTTTTACCATTTTATCAAATATTATAGGTCACGAAAATAGTGGTTATTACCCGTATGTTAATATTAATAAATCCGTTTGGGCCAATGGGTATGACCCAAGATACGATTTGTCACCACCAGAAAACGCAGATAACCCGTGGGATTGGTGGTTTGATCAACCAATTCCAAAAACCGATGATAATATACATTATTTACCATTTGTTGGAAACGCATATTTTCCAGCAAACACAAAAGTTTGGGGTAGAAATGATATACCATATGCTAAAAGTGTGTCAGATAAGTACATAAAAATTAAAGATCATATATTAGAAAAAATTAATGATTTTTATGAAAAAAATTTAAAAAATGAAATAGTTTTAGGTATTATGGCAAGAGGTGCCGAAATGGGGATATGCCATCCAGAATATGGGAATCAAGGAATAAATGATTGGATTAATGAAACAAAAAAAATTATAAGTTTACATCCAGAAATTACTAAAATTTTTTTAGTAACTGAAGAATCTTATTATGTTGAAGAATTTAAAAAAGAATTTGACAATTTAATTTATATGACTGATGTATATAGAAGGACCACAGAATCTTTAGAAGACATTGTAAATTTTTCATTATTATATTGTTTAGTGACACCAAGAGAAAACCATAAAAAACTTTTAGGTGAAGAATGTTTAATTCAGGCTAAATTATTAAGTAGGTCCGATTATCTTTTAGTTAAACAATGTGGTACATCTTCAGCGGCGATATTTTTTGCCGATAATAATTTAAAAAACGTATTTTATATATAAAAAATGAATAGAACAGAAATTATAAATCATATAATATCAAAATATAATTTTGATACATATTTGGAAATCGGAGTAAGTGACGTTAATTTAAACTTTAACCACATAAAAATAAAAAATAAAATTGGGGTTGACCCAAACCCTGATGTTTGGGGAATTGACTACAATATGACTTCTGACGATTTTTTTAAAATTAATAAACAAAAATTTGATATTATTTTCATTGATGGTATGCATGAGTTTCATTTTGTTTATAGAGACATAATAAACTCATTAGATATACTAAACGAAAATGGGGTTATCGTTTTACACGATTGTAATCCCGAAAATGAAGTTATTCAAATGGTGCCGGAAACAAAAGATGGTATTTGGACCAATCAAGAGTGGGTTGATTTTGCAGAAAATTGGAGAAAATTATCTGTTGATGGTAATTGGAGTGGTGATTGTTGGAAAGCCATTGTTAAATTTAGATCACTTCATAATAATTTTAAAACTTTTGTTATTGATACTGATTTTGGTGTGGGAATAATAACCAAATCTACTAAATCAGTAGAACCATTAATATTAAATGAAGAATTAACATATAAAAATTTAGAAAAAAATAGAAAAGAATGGTTAAATCTTTTTTCTATTGATGATTTCATAAATAATATATAATTTTTATTATGACAAAATATAAATACAATAGTTATGTATTAGGTAAAGTTCCTGAAAACTTACAAAGACCGGACATTTATAAACTAAAAGAGTCTGGTTATGACTTTAATGATGCCAGAGAAATTATAGATATTTTTGAAGAAAAAATTGCAAAATTTGCTGGATGTAAATTTGCAGTTTTGACTGATTGTTGCTCACACGGACTATTTCTTTGTTTAAAATATATACAAAGAAAAAAAGAAATAGATGTTGATCAAAAAATTACTATACCTAATAGGACGTATATATCTGCACCAATGCAAATTATACATTCAGGTTATAAAGTAAATTTTGAAGATATTGAATGGTCGGGGTTATATCAATTAAAACCAACAAGAATTTATGATAGTGCAGTAAGATGGACAAAAAATATGTACGTCGGTAATAATGCGTTACAGGTTATTTCTTTTCAATTTAAAAAAAGAATCCCAATAGGAAAAGGAGGGGTTATATTAACCGATGATGAAGAAGCCGCCAAAATGTTAAAACTTATGAGTTACGATGGAAGGGATTTAACTGTACCATATGATGATGAAAACCATATAAAAACAATGGGATATCATATGTATATGACACCCGAAGATGCAGCTAGAGGAATACTTTTAATGGATCAAACACCTGAAATAAATGAAGACGCTTGTAATCATACAAATTATATGGATGTTGAACAAATGTTAAAAAATATATCTTTATGAAGACAAAAATATTATTATTAGGTGGATATGGTTTTTTAGGTTCAAATATACACAACGAATTTATTAATGACCAAAATTATGAAATTTTTTGTGAAAGTAGAAGAACAGATTGTGATATGTTAAATTATGAAAAATTATATCAAAAAATAAAAACAATTATGCCAAATATAATAATTTATTGTTCGGCTAATGTTGGTTCTGTTAACTATGTTACAAATTATGCCGCGGATGTTATAGATAATAATTTAAATATGTGTTTAAATTTATACAAATCGGTTAAAAATATTAATAAAGATATTTTAATTATTAATCCATTGGCTAATTGTTCATATCCTGGTAATATAGATATACAACACGAATCTATGTGGTGGGATGGAAAAATACACGAGTCAGTTGAGTCATTTGGTATGTTTAAAAAAACGTCATTTATTATTTCAGAATGTTACAAAAAACAGTATGGGATAAAAACTATTAATATTATGTTAGGTGGTGGATATGGTGAAGGTGATCATACCGACGAAGAAAAGACGCACGCAATGAATGGAATAATTCTAAGAATGATAAAATCCAAAAAAAACAATGAAAATAAGTTTGTTGTTTGGGGTACAGGATCACCAATTAGGGAATGGGTTTATATGTCAGACGTTGCTAAAATAATAAAAGAAGTTATTGACAAAAATATGTATAACATTCCTAATCCTTTAAACATTGGTCAAAATAATGGAATTTCTATTTTGGATATAGTTAATATAGTTAAAGAAGAATTAAATTATAATGGAAAAATTATTTTTGATACCACTAAGCAGGATGGTGCACCAAAAAAAGTTTTGGGGTCCACATTGTTTGATCAGTTTTTCCCAAACTTTAAATTTACAAACCATAATGATGGTATAAAAAAAACAATTAAATATTATTTAGAAAAATATGAAAGTAATAGTATCGACTTGTGATAAATACATAAATTGTGTTGAAGCGTTAAAATATACATTTGATAAAAATGGGGGGTCTGATTTTGATGTTACAATACTAGGGTTTAAAGAACCAAATTTTGATTATGGAAATTGGAAATTTTTTTCTATGGGTACTGATGTTGGTCCACAAAATTTGAGTAACGATTTATGGACTTTTTTTAAAGATTTTGATGATGAAATTTTTCTTTGGTTAAATGATGACATAGTTTTAGTTGATGGTATAGATATTGAATTGTTAAATGAAATGAAAGATATGATACTAAATAACAAATCAATTGGAAGGATAACTGCAACATCGGCAACTAAAAATCATTATGGAAATTATCCTGTCTATGAAGTTAAAGATGGTTATGAGTACCGTGAAGTACCACAAAACGCAGAATATAGACTATCTTTAAATTCAAGTATATGGAGAACATCTTATTTTAAAAAATATTGTCAGCAAGGTGCTGGTAATTGGGTATGGGAAACAAGAAGCGATGCTTTAAATGATGGATATACAATTTTAGGGACTATTGGTAGATACGCAATTGATTTTGGTCATCTATTTAGATTTGGTAATTTACATCTTTCACATAATTGGTATATGTCCGAATACACAAATAAAACTTTATCTGTAGAAGATAAAAATAAAGTTGAAAATATAATAAACAATAATTATAATTTATTAAAAAAATGAAAGTATTAATAACAGGAGGAGCCGGTTATTTAGGATCAACTTTATCTGAGTTGTTATTAGATAATGGGTATGAAGTAACAGTTTTGGATAATTTAATGTACAATCAGTTATCCATTTTACATTTATTTAAAAAAGAAAATTTTAAATTTATAAATGGGGATGTTAGAGATAAAAGTCTATTAAAGTCACTTGTTAATTTAAACGATGTTTTAATACCTTTAGCCGCTATTGTAGGTATGCCAGCTTGTAAATCAAACGAGCAATTAGCAATAGATGTTAATTTTGAACAAATTAAAACAATTGTTGAGTTTATGGGGGAAAGCCAAAAAATTATACTCCCAAACACCAACTCACAATACGGGTCGTCTGATAAAATTATTACCGAAGAGTCACCATTTAATCCATTATCATTATATGCCAAAACTAAATGTGATGCAGAAGATATGATGTTAACAAAAGGTAATGGTATTTCTTTAAGATTAGCAACTGTTTTTGGCGTTTCACCAAGAATGAGAACCGATCTTTTGGTTAATGATTTTGTTTATAAAAGTTTGGTGGATGGTTATTTAGTTTTATTTGAATCTCATTTTAAAAGAAATTATATACACGTACAGGATATTGCTAGGACTTTTCTTTTTATGATTAAAAACTACGATGATTGTAAGGGACAAGCATTTAATGTTGGTTTATCTACAGCAAATTTAAGTAAATTAGAATTAGCAAATAAAATTAAAGAATATTTACCTTCTTTAGTAATTAAAGAAGATAATTTTAAAGAAGATTTTGATAAAAGAAATTATATAGTTTCTAATCAAAAATTAGAATCTAAAGGATGGAAACCACTGTATGATTTGGATTACGGTATAAATCAACTAATCCAAGCATATTCAGTAGTAATAAATAAAAATAACTCAAATTTTACAAATTTATGACAAGAAAATATTTACCAACATTAAGCGAATTAATTGATAGACTTTCAATTGTACAATTAAAGGAAGTCTTTATTTCCGAACATAAATCTGAGTATGCACAAGAAATAAAAGATATTGTTCATGACATTCAACAACACATTAATGAAAATAAATCTGAAATCACCGCAGAAACAATTAGAGCTATCGTTGTTTTAAGTCAAATGAATCTACATATTTGGCATAACGAATCCAATTACCGCAAAGGAATTAAAGACGGGAATAATTTAGAATTGACACACGGTATAAATGGAATTCGTAACACGGCAAAAAATAAAATCCAAGAGGTTGTTGGTGGTCGTAAAGATTATAAAATTGATTGTTTAGCCGCTGAATTTAAAGATTGGGAAATTAGTTGGTAATATGAAAATACTTGTAATTGGGGATTCCTGTCAAGACGTTTTTATATATGGTAAATGTGAAAGGTTATGTCCTGACGCACCTGTACCCGTTTTAATACCATATAAAACTAAAACAATGGGTGGTATGGCATTAAATGTTTATGAAAATCTAAAATCTTTAGGTGTTAACGTTGATATTGTCACTAACAAAAAAAAGATATTAAAAACAAGATATATAGATGAAGTTTCTAATCAGTTAATTTTAAGGGTAGACTCTGAAAAAAATGGATATGATCGGATACAAAATATTGAATTAATAAATTTTAATCTGTATGACGCGGTCATAATATCTGACTACGATAAAGGATTTTTATCTTATGATGATATTAAGTACATATGTAATAATCATAGCTATGTTTTTATAGACACTAAAAAAATAATTGATTCTAATTTTATTAATTGTAAATTTATTAAAATAAACGAACACGAATATAAAAATAATTTAAATCAAAGTAATTTTTTAAATAAAATTGAAAATAAATTAATTATTACTTTAGGTAGTAAGGGATCAATGCATAATAAAAAAATATATCCAGTAGAAAAAGTTGAAATTAAAGATATGGTGGGTGCCGGAGATACTTTTATTTCAGTATTTACATATAAGTTTATTTTAACTAATAATATAGTAGAGTCAATTAGATTTGCTAATGAGTGTGCAACAATTATAGTACAACACAAAGGAGTAAATAAAATTGGTGATTTTATAAAAATAAGTAAATGACAAGAAAAAAACAACCAAACCAAAACGAAGAGTCAGAATTAAAACCATTTTCAAGAAAAGATTTTATTAATTCAGTAATTAAAAAAAAAGTTAAAAACAAATTTTTAACACAAAGTCAAGAAGAATACTACAATCTTTTAAAAAACAATCAAATAACTATTTGTTCAGGACCGGCAGGGGTTGGTAAATCGTATATAGCAATGAAGGCGGCTGTCGATTTATTAATGGACCCAAATAACTCATATGAAAAACTTGTTATTGTTAGACCAGCAGTTGAGGCCGAAGAAAAACTTGGTTCACTACCAGGAAATTTAGAAGAAAAATTAGACCCTTATATTTTCCCATCATACTATCTATTAAATAAAATTATAGGTAAAGAGGCTCGTGAAAAATTAAAAGATGCCGAAATTATTGAAGTATTTGCTTTAGCATACATGAGAGGAATGAATATAGATAATACAATTTTAATATTTGAAGAGTCACAAAACTCAAGCCCTAATCAAATGAAATTACTATTGACAAGGATAGGTTTCAATAGTAAATTTTTCATATCGGGAGATATTGAACAAACTGATCGATATAAAGATAAAAAACATTCAGGACTTTATGATGCAATTCATAAATTTAAAAATGTTTCCGACATTGGTGTTTTTGAATTTAGTGATGAAGACGTTGTTAGAAACCCGCTAATAAGTAAGATATTAAAAAAGTATGAAGAGAATAGGGATTGAAATTAACGGAGTTCTTAGAGATACTATTGGTAAATTTACGCAATTATATGAAAAACATATGATTGATGAAGATGAACACGATGGTAAAACTTTTGAATTAGATATTTCTGGTAATACGGAAGAGTTAGTATCTAAGGAAGAATTTGAATATAAAATTTTAAGTGATGTCACTTCATTAAATTTGATGAATCATTTTAGATTTAATGGTGAAGAAGAATTATACTCATTTATGTATGAAGATTTTGCTATGCAAATTTTTGGTCATGCGGGATCAACAGAAACTTTTACTTTTAACGATTTAAATGATTTATATATAAAATATAGAGACAAAAACGAATTACTAATAGTTTCAGACGAAATGGGTAAATCTAAACCAGCATCATTATTTTTCCTTTCTAAGTTTGGTTGCCAATTAGAGAAAGTAAAATTTTATTCAAATTCAACAAAAAAATCAATGTGGGATGAAATTGATGTTTTACTTACTGCGAATCCTGACTTAATATTAGAAAAACCAAAAGATAAAATTGTCGTTAAATATAACACAATTTATAATAAAAATATCGACTGTGAATATGAAATAACTACATTGAAGGAGTTCGACGAAATTTTACAAAAATTTAACATATGCTGACATTTTTAGGTGAAAATTACTACTTAGATATTGACGAGTTAGAAAAACAAGTTAGTTATGAAAAATCAGTTTTACCTGTAACATATAGTGGTGAAACTGAAATGCCTGAACAACAAATTAGTGTTACTAGATTTGAAACTTTTAAAGGATTGATTGATGTGATACTAACAGAAAGAGAAGATTTAGATGAAGGTTTAGGTGCTCACGCAGGTAAAGACCTATCAATACCATTTAAAATTGCATTTAATACGCTTTTAATAAACAATATACTTAAAACACTCTAATAAAAATGGATTTAGAAAAAATTGAAAAACTAGAACAGTCTATTAGAAACTTAGAAAATAAATCTGTTAGAATTTATTTTTTAGTTCAAGACACAAAAGGAAACCCAAAGGCATCTATAAAATATATTTATGATGTTGCATTAACCTTAAAAAACAATGGGTTTAATCCTATTATCATACATGAAACAAAAGAATATACTGGAGTTTCTGAGTGGATAGATGATAGGTATAATGAATTACCTCATCAAACAATTGACGGTCAAAATTTGGCAATTTCACCTGAAGATTTTATTGTCATTCCTGAAATTTATGGTCATGTCATGGATCAATTAAAAAATTTCCCTTGTGGTAAAATTGTTTTATGTCAGGCATATGACCACATGTTAGAAACATTACCACCTGGAGTATCTTGGTCACAATATGGGTTTTTAAAGGTTATTACAACTAATGAAAATCAAAAGAAGTATGTTTCAGATATTATGAGAGGAGTTACTTTTGATGTAATTGAACCAAAATTAGATGATGTTTTTTCTAAAAAAGAAAAACCGTCTAAACCTATTATCGCAATTCATACTCGTGAGCAAAGAGACACTGCAAAAATTATCAAAAGTTTTTATTTAAAATACCCTCAATATAGATGGATCACATTTAGAGATATGAGAGGAATTAAACAAGATGACTTTGCTAAATTTTTAAAAGAATCTTATGTATCAATATGGGTTGATTTAGAATCTGGTTTTGGTACATACCCTTTAGAGTCGATGTCTTGTGGAACTCCGGTTATTGGTAAAGTACCATCACTAAAACCAGGATGGATGAATGACTCTAATGGTATTTGGACTTACGAATTTAATGATATAATTGACATCATTGCTAATTTTACTCAAAATTGGTTAGAAGATAATATTTCAGAATCTCTTTATGAAAACATGAAATTAACTTCAAATAGATACTCAACTGATAGTCAATTCACGTCATCGGTTATTGAAACATTTGAAGATTATATTGAAACAAGAAAAACATCATTTAACGAACAGTTAGAAAAAATAAAAGAAACAACAGAAAATTAATAATTATGGAAGAAAAAAATATATTCGATGTATCGGTTATTTTACCAATTGATTCATCAAAACATTTAGACTTTAGTGAACTTTTAGAAAGATCTATTAAATCTTTAAAAAACCAAACAGTTGGTATTAATGAGTTAGTAATTGTTCATACAAGTGAAGAAACTTTAAAATTGGCTTTAAGTAGTTTTGATTTTAGTGGTTTAACGGTTAATTTAGTTGAAAACACAGGTTCTAAAGATTTTGCAACTCAAGTTAGTTTAGGTGTAAAAAACGCAAAAAGTAAATGGATATCAATTTTAGAGTTTGACGATGAGTATTCATCTATTTGGTTTAAAAATGTTAAAAGATTTGCAGAAGCATATTCAGATGTTGAGGCATTTTTACCTTTAGTTGTTGATACTGATGAAAAAGGAGTATTTGCTGGATTTACAAATGAAGCAAGTTTTGCGGTTAGTTTAAATAGTGAGATAGGGGTATTAACTAATGATGTTCTATTAAATTACCAAAATTTTCAATCTAGTGGAATGGTAATTAAAAAATCAACATTTGAAAGTAATGGTGGTTTAAAACCATCAATAAAATTAACATTTGTGTATGAATACCTTTTAAGATTAACGTATAACTCAGTTAAAATTATGACAATCCCAAGAATTGGTTATAAACACACAAATATGAGAGAAGGGTCTATATTTTGGAATTATAAATATGGAGATCAAAGAATGACTGATAATGAAGTTTCTTTCTGGTTGGAAACTGCGAAAAAAGAACACTTTTTCACAGCTGATAGGGACATAAAATATGAGCCCCAAACTGTTTAATGAATTTAGAAAATGAAGACAAAAGTTTAATAGAGAATAAGACAAGTAAAAAAGTAAAAGTTAATAATTACTTTGACACTCGTGAAGAGGAGGCGGTGAGAATGTATATCACCGCCAAAACTCGTGAAGAAAAAGAGGAAATATATAATACCTATTTAAAAGACCCATTAACTAAGATGATTGAATCAATCATCAGAAGGTACAAGCTATATCGTAAAGATATGGATTATCAAGACGTGCATCATGACACACATTCTTTTTTGATGACAAAGGTTGATAAATTTAAACCTGATAAAAATAAGAAAGCATATTCTTATTTTGGTACTATCTGTAAAAACTACTTAATGGGTCAAATACAAAAAGACCAAAAAGATAGTAACAGAAAAATTTCATACGAAGATATTTCATCAACTTTAGAAAACAGACCTGACATGGTTTATTACATGGAGTTTGAAAGTATGGACGCACAAAAAACAATAGAAATTTTTAAACAGGATTTAAAAAAATACATAACCGAAACAAATATGAATGAAAATGAATCGAAGTTGGGTTATGCTCTAATTGAATTATTTGAAAACTATGGTAATATTTTTATTGGAAACGATAATAACAAATTTAATAAAAATATTGTTTTATTATCTCTTAGAGAGATGACTAATTTAAACACAAAAGAAATAAGAATTTATTTAAAAAAATATAAAATATTATACACAAAAACATTAAAGCGTATATATAGCGAATAATTTAAAATATAATATTTATATATTATGAATAGAACAAGAAAAAAAGAAATATCATTAAATAAAGACTCGGTTCTTAGTTTAATGCAAGAAATTTATAATGAGTTGGTTGAACAAAGAGCAACCGCTATTAGGATACAAAATAAAATGTTAACCATGTTAAAAGATCCTGAAGACATGACTCTTATTGGCCCAATTATAAAGGAACAACAAAAAATTATTAACGATACGATAGAAAAAAAATTAAGTCTTTCTAAATTACAATCTACTATTTGGGAAAAAAGTAATAACAATAAAGAAGATAATTTTACATTATCGGAAATGGATGACGATTTATTACAAACATTAATTAAAAAAGATGTGGATAATAACAATAATCAAAATTATAAGTTGTAAAAAATGGGCGCAGATACTAAAGCAGACTTAGAGGCTATAAAATCAACAATAAGGGCAATTAAAACCGTTAAAAAACAAAAAGCGGAAATAAAGGCCAGAAAAAAAAAGAATCTTAGTCAGAAAACCGATAAGGCAAAAAAACTAACAGTAGACACAATTAAAAATTTTGACAAAGTTTTAAAAAGTAGAACTAAAAGTCTTTTTGAGGAATTAATAGAATTGTTTGTACAAACAAACGAAACAATAGATGAAAGTATAAAAAAACAAAAAGAATCGTTTGAAAAAAAATTCAATAAAAAAATACCAAAAAAAGGAAAAAGAAAACAAGAAAAACAAGAACAAAAAGTAGATGAAGATAAACCTAATGTTGCTCTTTTAAAAATACAAAACTCAAGTACTTTTAGAAACTTAGGTAAAATATTTTTTACTGCTATTGAAAATACAAAGGCTAAAATATCACAATTACTTATTGAGGACATTATATCGACGATAGGTTGTTCTGAGGAACAATCATATAGTAATTTATCTCAAACATCTACACCAGTGTATGTTAATTTAAAAACTATTGATTTATTTAATATTTTAAAGCAATCACCTGAAGATGAACTTGGTAGTTTAAAATATGAAAAAAGCGAAACCCAAAATGGTGAAATACCTTATTCAATGAATAGACAACTATATCGTAGATTAAGTTCGCCTCAATCTTTTTCGCAAGAATATGGTCTTTCATTTAAAGGTATTTCAGGTCAAGAATTATTTGATATACAATATGTTGATAACTATATAAATCAAAATGGTAATACTTTTTATGGTGATTATTTTAAAGTTACCCTTAAAAATCAAGCAAATAATAGAAACAATATATCTGATTTTTTAAATGACTATTATAGTAGTATTGATGTTTTTAATTTAGATGGTTTAATTATTACAATACTTGGTCAAATTTTTGGAGCTTTTAATGTAGGGATTTCACCTGAAGAAACAAAAGAATTGTCTAAATTTAATAAAATAGTAACAAGATTTTTAGGATTATGTAATGACCCGACACAAAAAATAGACATTACAGGTACAGGAAAATTAAGTGATGGTGATTTAATTGATGATAGTTTTTTTGAATTGACCGCATCTGAAGAAGTTGAATTAGAAGAGACGGTTAATAGAATAATAAATGGTTTAGCCACTTTTGAAGATTGTGAAACTTTAAATTTACCTGTAAATGTTCCCGCAGTAAAAAGTGTTGCAAATGATGTAATTAAAGAAAATAAAGCAACAGCAAAAATAAATAAATTTTTTAATGGTATTGATGATTTAACTTCTGATCCTAACTGGGGACAACCTCAAGGATTAAATATAAATCTTTCAATAGAGTTTGATATTTTAGCAAAACTACCTCTTTCTTTGTTTATTACGATTTTATCCCCTAAAGTTATGTTAGGTTTTATGATTATGGTAAAATCACTATCAACAAACCTAACAGATTTTTTGGACTTAAATGAATTTTTAAAAAAGTATAAAAAATTTATTGCAAAATTCACAAGAAATATTATTGGTCTTTTTTTAGAAGAACTTACAAACGAAATTAAAAAGAATTTAAAAAAATTAGTACAGTCTTTACTTAAAGACATAAAAGATGAACTTTTAGATAAAAGAACAAAAATGTATGTTACAATAGCACAGGCATTACTTATAATAGGTACAGGTATTGTCGATTATAGACAATGTAAAAGTGTTATTGATGACATACTCAGACTAATAAACTTAATAGTAAATTAAAAAAATATGCCAATAACAGGACTACCAAATTTTATTTTAGCAGGTGCCAGTTTATTGAACGGGAGTTCTGACACAGGAGCATTTGCAAATGTAATATTAAGATTACAAGAATCAGGATTACCAACTGACGATAACGCCGATGGATCACCAAACTTAATGAATTTAGCTTTTTTATGTTTAATTCAAGGTATGAATGAAGAAGCAACAAAAAATAGTAAAGTAGAGGTTTTTATTCCTCCTTTGGCTGTTACACCAGCAGGATTCACCACACCAACAAAAGCGTACGGTAAATGTTATTAATATGGACAGTATTAAAGTATTAGAAATTTTAAAAAATTATAAAAACACATCTAATAAAGAATTATTAGAGGTTATGGATTTTTTAAAAGATGATTTTGATAAAACAAAAGAAACTATTTTAAAATTAACATACCATTTAGATTCTACTGAAATTACTTATAATAAATTATTAGAAGAAATGAATAATAGAGTAAAAAATGTCTGACGGTTTTAAACAAAATATGACACAAGAAATGTCCCAAAATTTTTATTGGGGTGAGTGTGTTAATAATGATGATCCTTTAATGTTAGGTAGGGCTAGAATCAGGCCCCTAATAAAAAATATCGACCAAGTTTTAAAGTCAGCAGAAAAAAAAGGTTTTTCTGAAACAAGTAAAACACCTGAAAAAAATGGTCCTTGGTCTGATTTAGATCCTTTAATACATCTTTCATTTTTACCGTTTTTTATTAATCAAGTACCTAAAATTGGTGAGCGGGTAATGATATTTTATTTTGATCGTAAAAGAACGACAGGTAGAAATAAATTTTACATGATTGCTCCTTTTTCTTCACCTACAACAATTAAAGAAGAGAATTATAATTCATCAAGAACTCATTTAGATGACGGATATCAAAACTCATTATCAAGTCTACCTAATATTAAAAACAATGACGGATCTTATAAAGACTCATCAAAAACAGGTGTGTTTGTTGACCCAATAGATATTAGTTTAAATGGTAGAGATAGTGCAGATGTTATTGTTAAAGACAATGAGATTTTATTAAGGGCGGGAAAACATTATGATTTTGTTAGGAATGAAATTCCAGCACCAAACCCTAAAAGGGCCTTTTTACAATTAACTAATTTAAAACAAAAAAAATCTGTCGGTAATCCAGAAGAAATATTAAAATTTAAAGATAGAATAGATCAAAATAAATACCTAATAGAGTACTATTGCACTACACAAAATAGCACTGTAAATTTATTTTCTGGAGGAATTTATATTTATAAATTACCAGAAAATGATAGTTATTTAACACAAGCAGGTGTTTTAGATAACGATACTGTATTGACCGCAAAAACATCATACCCATTAGTTTATAGTACAATTATTGGACCTCCCGTTAGTAACCCATTACCTATGGAAGATTTTGCAAAGTTTATTACTGATACTATAAGAAATTTTCATGATGGGCCATCCGCATTTACAGACATTTTTAATGGTGAACAATTCCCTTTCTTTTTTAGGGCAGACGATTCAATAAGAGGAACATTAAATAATTTAACAGATAATGTTGACTTAAATTCTGTTCAAAATATGTCTAAATTAGTAAGTTTGGTGAAGGTTAATAAGACTCAAATAAATTCCGGTTATGGGACTGTTTATAAAAATTTTATATCTCCAAACCCGTTTAAAATAGAAAAAGAAATCGTATCACCAATTAACACGATTGCCGAAGATAATAGTATAGGTATTATGGGTGCCAATAAATTATATTTATTAAGTCATGAAAGTCAAATTGAGGGTAAAAAAAGAATAGATTTATCAAATACTATATATGGTATAAGCGGAGAAACAATATTTGATGAAATAGAACCTAACACTTCTTCTGTTGTTAGGGGAGAGCCTTTATTAGAATTACTTCAGTTAATAGTTAATTTTTTAATAACCCACGATCACCCATACCCAATGTTACCACCAACACCAGTATCAAGAGCATCACTGATTAGTACTGATGATGTTTTAGTAAAAATGCAAGAGGCATACTTTAAAGTTTTAAATAGTAATATTCGGATTAACTAACTATTTATAGTAAAAAGTTAATATGTCTATTCACAAGTCTTATTTTGATAAAACAAATACATTAATATATAATTCATATACTAATACGGCAAGAAACCCAATAGTTGAGTTGTTTTATGGTAGAGTTGATAATATTGCAGTCCCATTAGGTTATAGTAGATATATTTTTAATATTGATTTAACCGACTTACAAGAAAAAATAACAGATAAAATAATATCTACAGGATGTACTTCTTTTAGTGAGATTAAACACACTTTAAGAATGACAAATACTTCTTTTTTTGATAACGAATTGCTAAACGATAAAACATCACAAGGTAGAAGAAGGGCAACTTCTTTTGATTTAATTTTATTTAGAATACCACAAAACCAACAATGGGATAGTGGGGTCGGTTATGATTATTACGACTTTAATTCAAATCCATTAAATGATAGGTCGTTTTCTAATAGGCCATCAAATTGGTTTGAAACAACAACAATTAGTGGGTGGACAACACCTGGACTATATGATAATGAAAATTCAGTAACAGGAACAGGGGTTAATTATTCAGGTTTAACTATTATTGATACTCAACACTTTGAATTTGGTAATGAAGATATTGAGTTTGATATGACAAATGAAATTAATTCAATTCTTAGTGGTGGGACAACCGGAGTAACAGGATGGGGAATTGCATATTACCCTGAAGTTGAAAATATTTCAGGATTAACTGAAAACTATTCTGTTGGGTTTTTCTCTCCTCACACTCAAACATTTTATGAACCATTTTTAGAAACAAGTTATAATGACTTAATTTTAGATGATAGAAATCATTTTATAAATGAAAGTGTAAATAATCTTTATTTGTACCTTTATGAAGACGGAATACCTGTAAATTTGGATGCAAACCCGACTGTTGATATTTTAGATATAAATGGGGATCCGGTCGATGGATTTACAGGATTAACTAGTTGTTTAGTTACTGAGGGGGTTTATAAAGTCACAATAAATAATTTATCTTCAGAAAGTCTTCCTTGTTTATATTATGATTTATGGAAAAATTTAAGTATTAATGGTTCGTCTATTGATGATGTTGAAAATGATTTTGCGGTTCAACCTAAATCAAATAAGTATAAAATAGGTACAACAACTGAAAACCCTAAACTATACGGATTTAGTTTTGATGGAATTAAACAAAGTGAAAAAGTATTAAACACCGATATTAGAAAAATTAACGTTAATATTAAAGAAGCATATACATCAAAATCAACGTTAAGTAATATTAAAGTATATTATAGAATATATGTAAAAGAAGGTGATAAAACCGAAGTTCAGGTTCAAGATTGGACTAGAATTAATAGAACACCCGACGGACATTATTTTATTTTTGATACAAGAGATAAAATACCAAATGAATATTATGTAGATATTAAAGTTGTTAGTGACAAAAACACAGAAACCTATAAACGGGAATTGCAATTCCAAATAGTAAATAAAAAATGATATGAACATACAAAGTATTATTAGAAAAGTTTTAAGAGAAGAAGAAAATAAAAGGTCTTCAAGATACATGTTTTTTTCTAACCTACAACAAATGAGAAGACAATGTGATTTACTTCTTGATTTAGATGAAGAAATGGTTGAGGATATATTAGATAATGGTCATGATTGGGCTCAAGACCATATCGCGGAAGCAAAAAATAATATGGATCAAGTTTTTGATTTTATTATGAATGAATCCAAAAAAGATGGTATGGAATTATCTATGTCTATAGATGATAAAGATATGGTTGAAGAAGGTCGTAAAAAAACTGGGACTAAATTATGTGCTAGAGGTAAATCAGCGGCAAAGGCAAAATTTGACGTGTATCCATCGGCTTATGCTAACGGATATGCCGTACAAGTTTGTAAAGGAAAAATTAAAGGATTAGACGGTAAAAAACATTGTTCAGGTTCTTTTTGTTAAAGGGAACTCAAAATATTTCTAACAATAATATCTAAAGACTCTTTTTGAGTCTTTTTTGGTTTATATGATGTCATTACAGGTTTTTGTCCTTTACCCGATTGTGTATCTTTTTTTTCTGCATTTCTTTTTTGTTGACAAGCAGATCTTTTTTCGCTATCGGACATTTTACCGGCAACACCGGCTGCTCGACATTTAGGGTACCCACCTTTATCAGTATCTTGTCTTCCACAAGGAGGATGTTTCCCATCAACTTTTCTACATATATTTACCCAAGGACCTTTTGGTTGTTTTGACCCTTTTGGTTTTTTCTTTGTCCCAAACCAAACCGCTAAATCTTCATTTAATGGTATTTTATCTAACTCAACCCATTCACCAACTATTGGAACTATTTTTTTACCTTTACCTGGTGTAGGATTTATTGGTCCACCTTCTTCATCACTAAGTTGTTTATGTGTTTTGTTATATTTACTAATTCTTCTTGATTTTGCTTCTAATTTTTTTCTATCTTTTTTGTGTGAATCTAAACTACCGTCATAACTATCGTATTCTAATTCAGAATTAAAATATTTAGAAACTTTATTTGTAAAAGGACCCATGACACTATCATCCCAATCTACTTCACCCATAGTTAATGGTCCGTTATAGTTACCTGAGTACCTTGAGCTAGTGGTTTCATTTAAAACCTTTTTGATTATTTTTTCAATCATATACTATAAATATATTAATGTTTTAAATAATACGAATAAAACATTACGTGCATATGATAAAATACTAAAGTAATTATTCCCCAAGTTTCCATCCAAAAAAATCCACCAAAAAATAAAAAGAAAATGGAAAATAAATATATTGGTAAATAAAATCTAAATTTTTTAATAGACCATAAAGGGATTAACGATATTATAAAAAAAGATATTGCAAATATATTGTGTAATACCATCCAATCTTGTACTGAAAATACAGTTAATAAAAGTAACAACACCGCAGGTATTCTCCATTTAGGTAGATCAAATAAAAAATAACTAACAAGTGCATTTGAAAAAATAAATAAAGGTTGTAGGGGTGTTTCCCATGATTGTGATATTGATTGTAATTCCCCAAAACTAAAATAAATTATAAAAGGTTGTAATACTGCCAAAACAGAAGTAAACAACCTTTTTATAATTTCAAATTTACTTATCATCTAATAGTTTTTCTCATAGTACCGTCTTCATATACTTCAAAAACAACTCCTTTATATGTTTCATTAACTTCTTGACCTGCAAGATTTATATATTTGACAATTTTTTTACTTGAGAAAAACCCTTCTATTGATATTGGTCCGTATATTTTATACTGACCATCAATATCATACTGTAATAATCTATAATAAACAGTATTATTTTGATTATAGTAGTCAAGATAAGTGTAGTTAATTAATGATTGACTATTACCAGCCGAAGGTCTACTACCAATGATTCTCCAATCTTCACCATTTTCACTTCTTTCAATATCAAAATGAGATGAATTTTGTTCTGATGCGGTTGCCCATTTTAAATTATTAAATGAAGGATATCTAACACCTTCAAAATATATTAGTTCTACTGGTAATGACACAGGATTTGAAAGTCTGACTGTGTATTCTTCTATTTCACCATAACCATATCCTGTTGAATAATATGCGTCGTTTGATGGTGTCACTCCCCAAGCTGATAAAACTCTCATTAAAAAGTCACCTGTTGCAGCATCTGATGGTATTGTAATTAATTGTGATGTTGAATTTGCTGGTGCTTTTTGTAAAACATTTTCAGTTGTTTGAAAAGTACCATCACCATTATAGTCAATCCATGCGGCATATCCTTGACCTGACTGAAAAGTATTTGTTGCGGTAACACTTAATTGATACGGTTCTCCTTTTGTTAATTCAATAACTTGAGAAGTAAAATCTTGATAAGCATCTCCATCGTTTGTGGACGTGTTATTAATATTACCAAATGTTACATTTGATATATAATCTCCATCATCGATTCCTGTTGAATATGTTGATGCATTTCTTAAATTTACACTAACAACATTACTTAAACCTGAAGGACAATTACCATTTTTAGATGTTGTTCTAAACCAAATTTGTGTTTGTTGTACATTCATTCTAATACTATATGGGTTTGCAGGATTACTTGTTGACCCCGCAACTGTTGTAAAGTTGTTAAAAGACCACTCTATCAATGTAATGCTTCCTTCGTTACCGCTTGTTGTTAATGTTGTTGCATCATTAACAGTAGTATTTGATTTTGACGAAGTAATTGTTCCACCATTTGTTGGTGTTGTACAAACTGTAACTGATGTTATATTAGCCGCAAACCCACCCCAAGTACCGACATTAGAAATATCAGTTGTCCATCTAATTGTAAGTTGTCCTGAAGCATTTTCTGCAGTTACATTAGGCGGTATTGTTGTACCATTAAGTGTTGCAAGTAATGTTGATGAGGTATTTGGACCATCGTAAATGTATAGATAATCATAATTTGTTTCTAAATCCATTTGAGTGAATTGTAGTTGTAATTTTTTTGTATTATCAGATGGTGTTAATGTTATTGTTCTATCAACACTATTTGTATAACCACCAGCAGCAGGACCTACAGGACCAACGTCGTCTGTTAATGTATATGTAAATGTTGAATTTAATGTTTGTGAACAAGCCCCAATCATAGGTATTAATGTGTTTTCACTTGAAACTGTTGATGTAATCCCTAAATCATCTACATATCTTTCGTGTGTACCTGATCCTCTAGCGTCAATTAACCTAATATAAACATTTGTTAAACTTAATGCTCCAATGTTTAATGTGTATTGTTGATATGTTGCAGTAACTGATGTAATAGAACCTCTAGTTGTCCAAGTTGTTCCATCTGGTGACGTTTGTATGTTTAATGTCCAAGCAGTTGTGTTTGAACTTCTTCTATACCAAAATGTTAATACCCCAGGATTTGCAATTAATGGTGTTCTAATCGCATCATTAACACCATTAAATGTCAACATATTAGTCCCTGTTCTTACAGGTGTTGTACCATAAGGAACTGAAGTGTTTGTCCACGTACCTTTTTGTGTTGGTAGTGCGGAACTAAAACTTTCATAAAGAAAGTATTGATTACATTGTGAAAATAAAATAGACGTTGTGATTGTACTAACCACAAAAAAGATTAAAATAAATAATTTTTTCATTATAGTATTTTTAAAAAAATAAAAGATTCCCCTATAATAAATATAAGGAAATCTTTATTTGGTCAACCTATTTGATGTGTAAATTATTATTTATTGGGGAATCGTTTATATTTACACTGTGTGGGTGATTATTTTTATTACCATCATAACGGAAAATGTTATACTGGTGACTAATGTTGTTAAAATTATGTTAAATAATTTATTTTTCATTATATTAGTTTTTATAAATTCTTTTTACAATTATGTTGTTGTCAACTATAAAATACATTCCAGGAAGAGCGTTATCTAAATTTGTTGTTTTACCATTTACATCAATCACAACGATATTACCAAAACCTTCAGACAACTCTTTTTGTCCTTTATCCCATCCGTAGTGATTTCCGTTTCCTCCTTGATTTCCACCACCTTGACCAGGGTTAGAAGAGTCAACTCCGTCCTCATCATTTCCGTGACCATTATTACCGTCATTATTAGATAAGTCAATTAAGTTTTGAACCATTCTTAACGCTTCACCTGAGTTTAATCTACCTGATCCTATTTTACCAATATAATTAGGGTTTAATGAGTCAATATTAACTGCGCTTACTCTTAAAATTGAATCTATTTCGTAATTTGTTAAATCAGGTTTTAGTGATAACATTAAAGCCACAGTTCCTGTAACAAATGGTGCTGCAAATGATGTACCATTTGAATATGTGTACCATTCCGGTGCTGGTGTAACAGGTACGTTATAACCAGGAGCACAAATATCAACAGATGAATTTGTTTGGTGTCTTGTTGATGGATTACCGATAGTTCTTTCTATATTATCTTGACTACCTACACTTGTTACCGCAAATACGTTATTGTAAGCCGCTGGGTAAACTAATGCGTTAGGATTACCACATGTACTTCCGTTTCCTGCTGCAGCAACGATAAATGTTCCGTTGTTATAGATCTCATCAATTGCTTGTTGTGCATAGATATTATAGTTACATCCTGATGACCAAGATAAGTTAATAACTTTTGCCCCGCCGTATGATGCCATTAACATGTCGTTATAATTCATTCTAAATAGGTTAAGTGTTGTATTATAACCTATAGAAGAGATACCAATATAGTTATTTGTGTTTCCTGCAACTATTGTTGCCACGGCCGTACCATGTGTTCTTGTTGCTGTGTTTGTGTTGTCATAATAATTAATTTTACCGTTTAGTTCTTCGTGGGTGTTATAGTAATTTTGGTCAGAAATAGCCACGTTTAGATTGGGATTTCCCGTTGTGTATGACCATGCTGTTTGAGCATTTATTAAATCTAATGCCCAATTATTAGAAAATGTTGTATTGTAGTCGTTTGGTAATTCTAATGTTTCATATGTTGGTGCGTATTCAATACCTTTTAAACCGTTTACTTTATGTAATGAAGTATACAAATCAACAACATCACAATCACATGTAAATTCATATACATTTTGTAGAGACTCTTGTCTTGAAGATGGAAAGGCTTTTCTATATTGTAAATCAGTTTTTACTGTGGTGGGTAATGTTTGTAATTCTAATTTATTAACATCTTCTACTGTTACCCATACACTTCCTTTTTGTGCGAAAGACACTACAGTTAATAAACTAATTAGTAAAGTTGAGATTGTTGTTTTTAAGTTCTTCATTTCTATTGGTTTAATTTGTAATTTATTATTTTCTACACCAATAGATATGTGAAAGGCCCCGTAAAAGACCTGTTTTTGATACCCTAAAAAGGTTACTTTACAACTATAACCCTATAAACATCTAAGTAATTTTACCCATATATTTAGTAGTTATTACTTGAATTATATAAAAACAAAAAAGGTCAGATTTCTCTGACCTTTTCCTTATGTTAAGATATTGATTATCTCAATTCTCTCAAGTCGAATGTTCTAACACCATCAACTACGATTCTACCATAGAAACGGTTGTTAACCATTTTCTTAGCGTATCTCGTCATTATACCTTTAATAGGTGTAAAGTTGAATGGGTTATACATTGTAGGTGTTAATTGTAGAGGTACATATGGAGCGTAAACGTATCCTGTATCTAACAATGAAGAACCTTTGTGTCCTAATAAGATTGTGTTAGGTGGGAAGTAAGGATCTCTATACACTTGGTATCTTCCTGATAATGTACCAACTCTTTCAATACCCATGTTGTATTGATCTTGCTCAGGTGAAGCGTTAGATACGTGGAAGTACTCAAGGTCATCAAAGATAGCTGAAATCTCAGAAGAAACAACAATCCAATTGGCACCACCTCTAAGTGTAGACTTGTGGATTTGTGCAGAAACTTGGTTAATTGCGGTAATCAAAGTTTGATTCCAATCTTTTTGTGTGTATTGAGTTAATGGATTTGCTGCTGTTCCTCTTTTCCATCCATTGTAATCCCATCTTAAAGTCCATGCAGCTCCTTTTCTAAGGTCTCTCAAGATTTCTCTATCAATTTCAGCAGCTACTTGTTCAGACAATAAAGCCGTTAATTCAGCTTCAGCATCGATGTTATGGAATGCAGAAACGTCTTGTGCCAATTCAGGAGACCATTGTGCTCTTAGTTTTCTTTCTGTAACAGATACAGTAACTGACTCAAGGTCAAAAGAAACTTCACCAATTTTATCTTCAAATTCTAATTCTTGATATACTCTATAAGTTGCGGTGAATTCTGTGTTAACACCTGCATCACCAGCAATAGTAGTAGTTAAACCTGAATAACCATCTAATGAAGTTGCTCCTATTGAACAAGGTACTTGTAAATCTACTTCTAAGTAAATTTTACCGTCAGCAGAACAAATATTATCATAAGAACCACCGTTTCCATCAGTACCAAAAGTTGTTGAAGTTTGTGTACCATATTGAACAATTCCTTTACCGTATTTTTGAGTTACTACTCTAAATAATAGGTTAGAACCAGAAACTCCTGAAAAAGCAGCGCCCGCACCACTATTAGCAGTCACTGTTAAATCAGAAAGGAATGATTCGTTATCCATTTCTTGACCATCAGGACCAATTAATTTACCTGCTCCTGCGTTAGAGAATCCTGACATAACAAGTAATACTTTTCTATATTCACCAGCAGTATACCCTGAAGGAATTAATTCACCATTTGACCACACAACTGTAGTAACAGAAGCGGTAAGTGCTGAATATCTACCTTTTGAATAATCAAAAAGACCTGCGGGATCTAAACCAGGCTCATTTCCTTCATAAAATCTGTCATAAAGGTTTTTTCCTGAATTATAAGCCGCTTGAGAAGCTGCTTGAGTTGGTCCTCCATCTGCACCAATAGGTGAAAAATGTTCATTACCAGTATTATAACCTTGAATTTTAGGTACAAAGTAGAACAATTTACCGATTGGTAAGTTCATTGCTTGTACTGATACTAAATCGTTAGCTAATAATTTAGAGAATACTCTTCTAACGATAGGGAATACAACTGTTTCAAAAGAACCTGAACTATCAGTTGATGCCGCTTCATTAATTAGGTGAGACGCTTGGTTTTCATATAATTGTGCCATGTTCTCTTTAACGTGTCCTCTTAGACCGTCTAGGAATCCTAATCTATCCCATTTGTTGATTGTATCTTCTTTGATAACTTTAAGGTGTTTTAACCCAATGTTACCAACAAGACCTGATTCTAATAATGCTCCCATTTTTTAATTTTTAATTAGAGTTTATTTTTATTTTATGTATATAAATATACAGTAATTTTAAAAAGTTTATTTTTTATTTAATTTTTGCCATTAAATCTCTCATTCTCAAGAATTGAGGATTTTCATAAGTTTTACTTTCAATCAAATTAGTTGCCGATCCAGTCTGTGGTGTTTTAATAACTTTTCTCTCGATAGATTCCGTAACTATCGGTTGACTTTCTTTTCCTCCTAATTCTTTTTTGATTGATTGATAAAGATTTTTAGATTCTTTTAAAGTTTCAACTGAGTCAAATCTTCTAAGAATATTAATCTTTTCTTGTTTAGTGGTTGAGTGTTCTGTAAATAGTCTTGTTGAATAAGCCAAATTAGAATTAAATACTGCAACTTCATTTAGTTTAGTTCTAAAGAAATCTAACGCCTTTTTATATTCTTCATTTTTTTCTTTTAACAATTCTACTTGTTTGTATTGAGACTCAGATACTTGTCTTGGTGCGGTAACTCTACCTCTTTCGGCTCTTCTTCTATATGTCATAGTTCTTGATGCTTCAGTAGTTTCCGCATCTAAATTTTCTACACTATCAACTAAACCTTCGTTATTTTCTTCTTCCCATTCGTTGAATTCTTCTTCATCCATTTCGGTTTCAGTAACTCCGTGTTTAATAGAAGGGTATTTAAATTTAGGCCCTTTACCTGTCATACCTCTACCTCCTGATTTTCTATCTTCTTTAAAACCTTTCATATTAACACCTGATTTAGGCATACCTAATTTTGGTTTACCCATACCTGTGCCTTTGGCTTTAAAAGACTCTAAAACTGACTCCAAAGTATCTTGGTCTATTTCATAAAAAGTTTGATCTTCTTCATACATTGAAGGTTCGATTTCGCTTTCTTCTCCAAATCCACCCACCATAGAATCTTCTTCGTACATTTCAAAAGTTTCTTCTTCTCCAAAAGGATTTTCACCGTCAACCTCTAATTCATAGATATTTTCAGTTGGCTCCATATACGAATTATCTTCATTCCACTCACCTTCTTCCATATAATTTTCCATCATGTGTTCAGGATTGTTTGATTCGTCACCCAATTGTATTAAATACTCAGTATTGTTATTTGGGTCTGATAAATGAATTCCTGTTTCGTCTTTTTTAACAATAACACCATCTTCATCTCCCATTAATTTAAATACTTTCATCACATCACTCATTGGTGCTTGTGTCATATCTAATGGTGGTAACTCATCTGTTGGTTGATCACCCTCAACTTCAGCATCTACTTCAACTTCATCTTCCATTTCTGGTTCTTCCATTTCAGGTTCTTCCATTTCAGGTTCTTCTACATCTTCTACTTCAGTATCAACATCAACTTCTTGATCTTCTTCTTGTTCACGTAGTTTTCTTTTTTTCGGAACATTTAATGATTCCCTTACTAATTCACTGATTTCTTCCTTCATAGTAGAAGCAAGTATTCCTTTTGCGTTTTCACTGATAGCATTTTCAACGGACTTTATTTGTAATAAAGCCTCTTCTACTACCGATTTTTCTTTCATACTCATTTTTTTATATAATGTGTTATGCGTTTATTTTATTAAATAAATATGCAGTTTTTTAAAAAAGTTAGTTTTTTTTATAGTTTAAAAAGAAATAATTAATAAGCACAAAAAAAGGGAACACATATTGTATCCCCTTTTTAATAAAAATTTTACTTAAAAATTATTCAATTACCTCATCAATTTTACTTTCAACGATTGCGGTTATTCTCCAATCCATTGTGTAAGTTTCATAAACTTTAGTTACTTTAGCTTCTACATCGGTAGGACTATAACCTTTAACCAATTTTTCTTCTTTAAGTTTTTTTACTTTTCCTGTGTTTTCATCAACCATATCGGTTGTTACTTTTGCTACGAAATATTTTTCATCCATGTCTTATAAATTTATTTATCCAAATAATCGGATAATCTTTTCATTAAGTCAATAGATTTACCTAAAGGATTTGATTCTACACTTTGGTGTTCAGTTAATTTTTCTTCATACTTTGGTCTATCTTCTTTATTTAAATAAAGGTATGCTCCCGGCGTAGATGGAGATGAAACAAGGTCAAAACAAATTAATTCAAAATCTTCTTGTACTTCATTTTGTTCTCCTTTTTTAACTAATGAACCAACTCCTCTTGAAGACACTCCCATAGTAACACCTTGTCTCATCATGTTTGCTGCAACATCTCCTTTAGAAGAAATAATACCTCTTTCATGAAAACCTGGTGAAGTTAATAATTTAATTTTACCCATTAACACGTTATCTTCCCACCACACATCAGTTATTAAATGAGCTACTCTATCTAAATCAATAAGTGAAGATTCAGGGTGATTAAGTTCAGAAATTGACATTCCCCTATTAATCATTTCTTTATATTTTTCGGCTTCTCTTTTTAATATTTTTTCAGGATATATTCTACCATTTCTATTTGGTACCCCATATTTTTGTAATGTTGCATAAAACACAAAAGGTTTAGAATGATCTAACTGTCCGTAAGATTCTTTTATTACTTGACTGTTTCTATATTCATTTGGGTTAATAATCCCCGCGTCCCACTCAACTAAAATTCCTTTACCTGTATCATTTGGTCCTAATATTTTCATAATATATTTTTTAAAATAAATATTAGCTAATCACAGTTTCTTTAATTTTTGTTTTACTTAATGTGAAATACTTTGATTTTTTTAAATCATCGTGATATATTGATGATATTATTTTTTTAAGTTTGCTTCTTAAAATTAATGATTTGAAGTCTAAAGATTTATCGTGAACAAATAATGTTATTTCTAAATTTAAAAAACTTTTTTTATTTTTTTGAATTCCGCTAGTTCTTAAATCAAGATCAACAATTTGTTTTTTTTCAAAAGTTGTAAACTCAACAACCTCTAATAATGTGTGTAAAATTTGTCTTTTTAAAATTCCTGTAATCCTATTCCAATTTTCTTCGTCTGTTATGGGTTCTATCCAAGTTTGTAGTACAACATAAATTGATTTTAATTCTTTTGAGTCGACTGTTCCGTAGTGACATTTTGCATCATCAAAAATGTTTAATTTTGATGTCTTTCCTTTTTTCATTTTTCATTTCTTACAAGTTTATTGTTTTAACAATTATAATAAAACTTTAAGTACTTGTCAAAATTTAAAAAATATCCTAATATTTATATAATAAAACCAAAAAAATTTATGATAATAGTTCCAGTAAAAAACGAAAAGTCTTTAGAACAAGCATTAAAAACTTATAAGTTTAAAATTTATAAAACAAAACAAATTCAAAAATTACAAGAAAGACAAGAGTTTACAAAACCTTCAGTTAAAAAAAGAGCTCAGAAAAAAAAGGCTCAATATAGACAAAAAAATCAAACTTCTTCTTGATCTTTTTTATTATCTATTTTTTTCCCAAATATTAATTCTGTTGAGGTTAAACCTAAAGATCCAAACGCCAATAATCCAATAACATCAACTAACGATTCGTCAGGACAAAGTGTTCCTTGTGAAAATACTGAAGCCATCAAACTAACTATTAAACTTATAACACAAATTATACCTACAAACCTTTTTGATGATAGTGTGGTTGATCCTGAACCTAAAAGAGATTTAAAAAATTTTGTCATAAACCTAAACTTAATTTTTTAAGTTTATAATATTCATAATGATCACATTTAGACTCTTTAATTTTTTCAATTGTTTTTGAAATTGTATTATTTAAATCGCTATCTTTTGATTCATTAATTGAGTTTTTTAAATTATCTAAAACTATTTTTTTTGTTTTTACAAACTCTTCTTTTAAATCATCCCCATTTAAAGAAAGTATTTCATTTAATTCTTTTTGTTCAGATTCATTTAAACTTATTTCTTTTTTTAATGTTTCATTTGCGATTTTTACCATAGAAGATATTGGTAAATTTGTTTCTTGTATTGTTAATTCTGATTTTTTATTTTCAGAAATTAATGTTTTTTTAATAGTATTTTTTGATTCTAGTATTGACTCTAAATTTCTTATAGATTTATTATATATTGCATTATCAATATCTCTATAATTGTTTTTAGATTCTTTTATATATTTAGAAACCCATGTATCTAACCTATTAATAATATTTTTTGAACTTGAAATTAAAATTTGAGAATATTCTAAAGACTCATTTAGGTAATCTTCAGCCAAATCTTTATCCAATCCCTTATTTGTAGATAAGTCGTCATATATGTAGTATAATTCAGAAATATCTTTATTTTCTAAAACCATAATTTTAAATTCTTTCATAAAATTTTTAAATTGCGGTTTTTGATAAAGGTTAGTTGATGCCTTTTCTATTTTTGTTTTAATTGTACCAAAAGTATTCATATCTTTTTTAGTTATAAATATTACTTATCTATTAAATCTTTCAATTTTTGATCTATTTCGACTAAAGAATTTCTACCTTTAGATAAATCTATAGTTTCAGGACTATTAAATAATGTATTTTCTAATATTAAATCTAAATCATTTCTTACTAATCTTTCTGTTGGCATTCCAGTATCACCTTCTGGTGGTGGTGCCGGTGCTCCTCCACCTGTATCTCCTCCTGGAGGTGGTGCCGGTGATCCTCCACCTGTATCTCCTCCCGCTTCTCCTCCAGCAGCTGGAGCCCCTTCTTTTTTACCATAAAGTTTATCTATATTATCAAATATACCTGTTTTAGTAATTACTTCTGCGGTTTTTTCTAATTCAGCATAAACCGCTCTTTCAATTCTTTGTTGTTGCACATCTAATCTTATCTCTTCATCAGAAAACCCTAAAATGTGTTTTTTAGCCCATGACCCTGATACAGGTGCCAATGACTTTGCTACTTCTGCCGTCGCATCTTTATAAAGAGTTATCTTTTCTTTCCATATTTCTAAATTTAATAATTCACCTTGTTTAGATGGATTATTTAAACTTAAAGTAAAGTTGGTTAATTCATCTTCAAACCCTAATAAAAATAAATGGATGATTGCTATTTTATTTAATTCAGCAATCATTGATTTTTGTATTCTATTAATTGTTCTTGCAAATCTTATATCAAGTAAAGATAAGTTTTTACCGTCACCTACCGCCTCTTCAAATCCTAAATATGCTTTAGGTATTCTTAATGCGGTTACAAGTTTCTTTTGAATATATTCAATATCCGCAATTTCTGCCAAGTTAGCAGCACCCGCCAAAGTAGTAATTGGTTCGGGGGCACCAGCATCCCTAACAGGAATAAAGTAATCTTGATCTACAGCCATTTGGTTGTATCTCATATCAACATTACCTGTTTTATTATCAACAATTTGATCTCTTTTAAATTTACCGGCAACCCTTTGTACGTAAGCATCAACATCTTTATCGTCCATATTACCAACAAATACTTTAAATACTCTTCTTTCAGGTGCTCTTGATACACGATATATTAACATCGCATCTTCACATAATAAAAGTTGTTTCCAAATACGCCTTGCTTTTTCTAACATAGATGTACCATAAGGTAATTTTCTATCATCACCTAATATTCTAAAATGACCAACTTCCCAAGTGTTAAATTCCATATTTTTTTCTTTCCAAACAAACTTTAAAGCATCGTTCTCCATTTCTTGACTATATTTGTCAGGTTGAAATCTCATACCTTTTTCTAATCTTTCAATTTGGATGTTTGGTAATTGCTGACAACCAACAATACCTTTTTCAGGGTCTAACTTTAAATAAATAAAATTGTCACCAAACTTACAAGTGTTTCTTGTCCACATTGGTAAGTTTGTATTGATGTCTAATTTATTTGTAAATAAATCGGTTAATACTTGTTTTATTCTTTTTGATTCCGAATAAACTTTTAAGATTATACCGTCTTGATCTGGTGTTGTTGATTCCTCGGCATATATATCTAACGCCGCAGATATTTCAGGAGTATATTCCATTGATTCATAATCGTAATACGATGCCATCCTTGTCGGTTCGTAATAAACCGCTTGTTGATATAAATTACTTTCAACTTTTTGCCATTGTTGTCCAATGTACATAGTTTGTTGAGACTGTAATTTTTCAGTTTCGTATTCTTGTTTGTTTGTTGTTTTTAGTAATTCTTTTTTGTCGAATTTAAAAACAGGTGTTTGTTGGTCTAAGTTGGCGTTAGGTCCAAAAACTCTCCCTAATCTTTGCCAAACTGTATATTTTTGTTCTGCCATAGTTTTTTTATTAAAAAAATAATATCAAAAGAATAAAATTAAACTCTTCTTCCTCCGAATAACCATAAATACTTTTGATAATCACTTTGAGTTACTGTATTTCTATTCATTCCCATTTGATCATACATTGTTACAGGTATTCCTGGATTAAAATTTTGGTGTGAGTCTTTAAATGTTGAAGTTTCTGTTGCCCAAGATTCTAACATCGCCTTTGCTTGTTCAGTTGCTTTTTCTAATTTTGAAAATGAGGTTTCTGCAACATATAACGCCATAGCCATTGCCATTATAAGGTCATCATGTTGTCCTTTTTGATGGTCAGGTTTTCCGTTTATATATACAAAAGTATTTAATTCGTTATACAGTCTTTGGGACCTAACTCCAAAATCGTGTCTTAATGCCTCCTCAAAGGCGGCAACTATTTGGACTCTTTTTGAATTAAAGTTAATACCAGGTATTTTATCTTGTGCTTTTGGGTCCCATTTCCATTTATCAGCAGGATTAATACCGTCCACATATAAATTTTTATACCCTAATTCTTGGAGTTTTCTTGATGTCGCAACACCCATACCACCGGTTATATCCGTAACAATAAACGCATTATACATTATTCCCCATTTGTAAGCAATTTCTGCAACAACATCAGGAGGGACTTTTCCAATGTATTCTAAAACTTGTTCTCTATTATCAAAATCAATAATTGTAAATGTTGTAAAATCCTCACTATCACCACGAGAAACGTCCATACCCATAATATATCGATGACCAGCAACAGGTTCTTTCCATTGCCATAATGCACCACCCATTAATTTATTGTTCGGTTCTTTTAATTGGTTATCTTTTATGGTTTTCATAGTTTCAGGAGGTATTACATTATCTCCCGAACCTAAAAAGTTACATTCAAGTTCTTGTGATATTTTTCTTCTATCAAACTTTAATTTTTTAGCCATGGCCTCAAACCAAGAACTATAAGCCTTGTATCCACCATTTTCTATCCTTTCTTTTATTTCATTAAAATCTCTATCAGAAACTTTAATCTCTGAATAATCTATAGTTATTTCATTATCTTTATAGTCAGCCCTATTTAACATATAATGAACAATATCACTACATTTAATTAGTTTTAAATCTTTTGAGTATCTCGGATCTCTAAACCAATACATTTCAGTAATTCTGAAGTCATTCATTCCTTTAATTGCCTGACTGTATATTGAGTAATAGATAGGGTCAAATCCATTTGGTGTTGAAATTACAATTACTTTACCTCCTGTTGAAAGGGAAGCCATACATGCTGACCAAAAATCCTCATCGGCATTAATATAAGCCGCCTCGTCAAATATTAATATTGTTGGGGTATATCCACGTAAAGCATCTTTTGATGTTGCAACCGCCTTTACCTCACAACCATTAGTTAATTTAAAATGTCTTTGTGAATTTTTTTCATTAGAAAACCCAACACCCATCCATTTTGGCCATTGTTCAACAAACGCACGAACTTTATTTGCCATCTCAACGGCAGTATCCATTTTGTTTGCGATAATTAGGATTTTTTCAGGTTTTTCTTTACGAGCAAAAACTAATCTTTTTGATGCCCATGCTGAGGTTACAGTAGAAACGCCTGCCTGACGATATTTTAATGCAATATTTTCATCACATTCGTCATAATCTTTAACCAAAGTAACTTGGTCATTAAATAGTTCTAATGGTACGTATTTTGATTGTGTGTTGTCGTATGTTTGTAAATATGTTTTAAGTGCGTATGGTGTATCATTTACGCATTTTGCATATTCTAATAAGGCTTGTTCCCTTGTTAACGACATTCATTATCTTTTAAACTTTTTAATTGTTTTTAATAAATCACCTTTTGTTGTTGTTGGATTTAAATGACTTTCAATTAATTTCATTATACTCTCTTCAAGTTTTTTTACATTTTCTTTAGATTCCGATTTCTTTTTTTCAGGAAGTCCTTTGTGTTTTGTTGATGCGAAATCTTTTAAATCTTTTTTAAACATATCTTTTGACATATCTTGGACTTTTTTTGAGACTTTTGATTTTGGTGTATCTCCTTTTTTAACAGAAAGAGCTAAACCCATTAGTTTTTGTTGTTGTTTTGAAACCGATCTTTCGGTCATTTCCATTTCACCAACAGTAGCAGTATCGTCGTTTGGGTTCATTTTAACTTTATCTGGGTCAGTAGTTTTAACCTTTTCAAAAAATTTCTTTTGGTCATTAGCATCTTTAAGATTATATTTTGTACTAGTAACACTAGTCTCTTCTTTAGTTTCTTTTTTAGATTTTTTTGCTCTTTCATAAAGAACATTTATTTGATTAGATGTTAAGTTTTCTAAAAAAGAGATTGAAACTCCCTCTTGTAATAATGTCTGTATTTTATAATTCATGTGTCCCATCACTTACCAAATTTTTTTCCCATTTTAATACGATGTCTCTTTCGTATAATTTGTTTTCAACACTGTCAACACTCTCTCCGTATTGAAAAACAAGACGTTTTCTTTTATTTATTAAAATTTCATCACTATCACCCTTTTCCCAACCTAAAGCAATTACACCATCAACAGCATCATAAACACCAAAAAAATCTGAATTTTGAATTAAAATAAGTTCAATTTCAGAATTTTTTAAAACACCAACTTTTTTTACGTAATCAATATTAGGTGGTTGTGGTCTTCCATTTGCTGGTTCTGCATCCCAATCATCACCCCAAACATCATCAACATCAGAAAAGATAAATTCATATATATTATCTCCTCTAAAATTAGGTCCTAATTCGTTTACATAAACTAAATTCATATAACCCTCCCTCTTGGTGTTACTCTATATTGTTTTCCGTTTTTAACAAAAATTAAATTTTCTTGGTTTGTTCTACCAATAAACTTAGCATTTTCATTTAACATCGCTAAACCTGTTTCAAACTGATCGATAGTTTCACTTAATTTTCTTAATTCTTTTTTTGTTTCAACTAATTGTAATTTTTTTCTTAAAAAGTCTTTTTTTCTTTTTTCTTCTAAAATTGGTTTTTCTGAAGGTTTAATATCAAAATATTTAGATAAAACTTTTGCAACATTAGATTCCATAACAGGAGGTTCTGATGGTGGTGCAGGTTCATTAGATGGTTCCTCACCCATTGGTGGTTCTGTCATATCTAAATCTTCTTCTGTTCCCATATCTAAATCCTCATCTCCCATATCATATTCATCCCCTTCATCAAATTTAGCCATTATATCGTCTTTATCGTCTTCGTCTAGATTTTCTAAATTAATTGCCGATAATATAGAATTAACAACATATTTAATATCTTGTGAATCCATTCCTTTATCTTTGTCAAAAGATCTTATTTTTTGACTTAATCTTCCTGTAAGTTTTTGTATTGATTTTAACCCTGACGGTCCTGAAGGTTGTTCTTCATCATCTGAAGGTTCCTCCATTCCCATATCTTCTCCTTCAGGTGCTGGTGGTTCCATTCCCATATCTTCTCCTTCAGGTGCTGGTGGTTCCATTCCCATATCTTCTCCTTCAGGTGCTGGTGGTTCCATTCCCATATCTTCTC
>Ga0315909_10000146_pt1 | contig 92404 bp, 75 predicted proteins | sample LakEriMetagenome_11_FD_203527 | JGI IMG/M metagenome (GOLD analysis project Ga0315909, IMG submission 203527) | Freshwater fungal communities from buoy surface, Lake Erie, Ohio, United States - Buoy 2 MA125 | ecosystem: Environmental > Aquatic > Freshwater > Lake | place: USA: Lake Erie, Ohio...
TGCTCAAGACCCAACCTTATAGCAGGCCAATTTCGGGCATGACGGCAAAATTCGCCGCTCATGCCCGTCTTTTTTCACCCGCAAACCCGCTCCAGTGCTTGTTCCCAGAGCTCAGGACGGAATCTAAATTACGCCCTTGTTGTCGTGCATCCCGGTTTTTCCCTTGGCGATGATTGCCATGACGCTAATCTAACCATCATGCGCATTTTAATCGAAACTTCACTCCGCGCCCCGGTCGTTCGCGGCTGCGGGGCGATGGGCGGCAGTCTCCCGGGAGTATTCCAAGCGGTCCTTTCGAAACTGCTGCCGCTGATCCTTTGTGGAATTCCGGCGGTGGTGATCACGGCATCCGCCGCGGAGCAGAAAGCGGGCGCGCCTCACTGGGCGTTTCAGCCGTTGAAGGCGCCGGCTGTTCCCGAGGGGAACGCAAAGGAGCCGGTTGACCGGTTTGTTGCGCGCGAATTGAAGAAGGAGGGCTTGCACCTGTCGGCTGAAGCCGATCGCGCGACCTTGATCCGGCGCGTTGCATTCATCCTGACCGGACTTCCGCCGACGGTGGAGGAAATCGAGGAGTTTTCTTCGGATTCGAAGAGGGATGGATACGAACGGATGGTCAGCCGCTATCTGGATTCGCCGCGCTTCGGCGAACGGTGGGGAAAAATCTGGCTCGATGCCGCGGGCTATGCAGATTCCAATGGGTATTTTGACAGCGACTCCGATCGACCGTTGGCATGGCGTTATCGGGATTACGTGGTCCGGTCCTTCAATCGCGACAAGCCGTTCGATCAATTTGTCCGCGAGCAAATCGCCGGCGACGAATTGTCCGGCTGGACTCCCGGCAAGCCCGCCACACCGGAAATCATTGAACTGCTCGAAGCCACCCACTACCTGCGAAACGCCCAGGACGGCTCCGGTGAAAGCGATGGGAATCCGGACGAAGTGCGCACCGATCGTTACCACGCGCTCGAATCCCAGATGCAAATCATGGGCTCCAACCTGCTGGGCCTGACTCTCCAATGCGCCAAATGCCACGACCACAAGTTCGAGCCGCTCACGCAAAGGGATTATTACTCGTTCCAGGCATTCCTGTATCCGTCCTATAACATCGACAAATGGACGAAGCCGCAGGATCGAATCGTGCAGGCCAGTCTCCCCGGCGAATTGGAGGCATGGCAGGCCGCGGACAAAAAACTCGACGCCGAACTGAGCGGGCTCAAGATGGAGTTTTCCAAATGGGTCGCCGCGAATCGAGTGCGAGGAAAGGCGCTTTTCATGGACACCTTCGACGCCGCATCGCTGCGTGCCCATTGGTCGAACTCCGCTCGCGGCGACAAAGCCTCCGGCGGTTCCCCGGCGGCCGTGAATCCTGACTCCGACCAGACGCCCGGCGGGTTGGTCAAGGATAGCAAACTGCACATCGTCGGGAGCGAGGAGTCGGGCGACCGGTGGATCTCGACGGTCCAATCATTCCGCTGGAAGCCCGCCGCGAAGGGCGAATGGATCCAAGCCACGTTCGACCTCGTCACCACGAAGCTGGACGCGAAGGGCAAGGATGCGGAGCGTGTCGCGTATTTCATTGCGAAACACTATTCAGATGACACCAACATCGCTGGCGGCGGAAATATCCTGGTCGATGGAAATCCAGGCGGTGCTTCGGGCGTCAAGGCGGGCCATCCGGCCAAAGGCGCGAAGAGCCTGGGCGAATTTGCGGTGCCCTACAAAGCCGGTCAAAACTACGGCGTACGTGTCACAAGGACCGGTGATGATAAATTCGCGGTCGAACACGTCGTGGACGGGGAGGTGGACGGCAAGGCCCTTGAATTGAAAGGCAATGAGCTGCCTGACGGGTCATTTGGATTCGGGTGCGGCGGTGGGCGCAGCTTCATCGTGGACAACGTTCTGATTGAGTCATCCAACAGTTCTGATCCGGAATGGACGAAGGCTAACGAGACGTTTCAAAGGACGCTTGCGGAGAAAAAGAAGGTTCTCGAAAAATCCACGAAGGAACTTGCCTCAAGACGGGGGCCGAAACCGGGTCGCATTGCGTGGATGAGTGATGCCGGTCCCTCGCCGCCGGAAGTGCGTCTGCTAAAGCGAGGCAACCACAAGACTCCCGGCGAACTTGTCGAGCCCGCATTTCCGGCATTTTTCAAGCAGAACTCTGAACCGCTGAAAATCCAGGCCGGCTCCATCGGCACCGGCCGCCGCCTCGCATGGGCGCGATGGATCACCGAACCCGGCTCCGTTCAGGCCGCGCTCTTGGCTCGCGTGACGGTCAATCGCATCTGGCAGAATTGTTTCGGCACCGGAATCGTCAGCACTTCCGATAATCTGGGAGTCAGCGGCTCGAAACCGACGCATCCCGAGCTTCTCGAATTCCTCGCCTCCGGATTCGTGGGCGACGGCTGGAAGCAAAAGGCTCTTCTCAAATCGATTCTTTGCTCGGCCACATTCCGCCAGCAGAGTTTTCCGGACAGGGAGGGAATCGCCCGGAATCCATCGGATAGTTTGCTCTGGCGGTTTCCGCTGAAACGCCTCGATGCCGAGGCGATCCGTGACGCAATGCTCGCGGCGTCCGGTCGCATGGACTCTAAGGCAGGCGGTCCATACGTCCCCACCAGCCGAAGCGGCGACAGCGAAATCCTCGTCGATGAATCCAAACCCGGGGCCTTCGCGCGTTCGATTTTCCTCCAGCACCGCCGCACGCATGTCCCTACGTTCCTGGCGGTCTTTGACGCGCCCTCAATCGTTTTCAATTGCGCGCGCCGCGCGCAGACGACGATGCCGCTACAGTCGTTGGGCCTGCTCAATTCCGACTTCGCAGTGAACCGTGCCGAAGACCTGGCCCGGCGCCTCAAGCGCGAATGTGGCGCCGACGAGGCCGCGCGGATCGACCGCGCATTTCTCCTTGTGGCCGGCCGGAAGCCGGACACGACCGAGCGCAAGCTCGCCGCGGAATTCCTCGTTACGCAAAATGCCGCCTATGCCGGCAAGCCCGAAGCGGGCGAGCGCACGTGGGCGGATTTTTGCCAGTCGCTTTTTGCCTCCAGCAATTTTCTCTATCTCCAATGAATCCGCTCCAACTCACCCGCCGCGCCTTCCTCGGCCAATCCGCCGGCGGCCTCGGCGCCCTCGCCCTCGCCTCCCTGGCCGCCCCCCGCATTCTCGCTGCCGAGAGACCGCGCCCAACAGCCAAGGCTGTCATCAGCCTTTTCCAGCACGGCGGCCCCAGCCAGATGGATCTCTTTGATGAAAAGCCCGAGCTGAACAAGTGGGCTGGCAAGCCCTACCCCGGCGGCAAGCTTGAGATCCATTTTAACAACAAGGCAGGGAATGTCCTTGAGGCGCCTTACAGGTTCAGCCGCCACGGCCAATGCGGCATGGAGCTTTCCGAACTCCTCCCGCACACCGGATCCATTGCCGACGACATCACATTGATCCGTTCAATGTCCACCGGCTCCGTCGATCACGAGTCGGCCCTCCGCATCATCCACACCGGACGCTTCCTCGCCGGTCTGCCGACGATGGGTTCCTGGATCCTCTACGGCCTCGGTTCGATGAATGAAAATCTTCCCGCGTATGTTGTCCTCTCCGATCCGGGCGGCCTGCCTGTCGATGGAGAGCGCAACTGGTCTTCCGGCTTCCTCCCCGCCGTTTACCAGGGCACACCGTTCCGCGGCGGCGAATCGCCCGTCTTCAACCTGAAGACCCCGGCGAAAATTCCTGCCGCGGCTCGCGCGAATCAACTCGAGTTCATCAAACAGATCAACCAGCACCATGCGGGACGCTTTCCCGAGAACACAGAACTGACCGCGCGCATCGCGAACTTCGAGACCGCCGCGCGAATGCAAAGCGCCGTGCCGGAAGCGCTCGACCTTTCCAGCGAATCCGAAGAGACGAAGAAGCTCTATGGCCTCGATAACCCCACCACCGCGGAATACGGCCGCCGCTGCCTGATCGCCCGCCGGCTCGTTGAGCGCGGTGTCCGCTTCGTCCAGCTTTTCCTCAAAGGTCAGCCTTGGGACACGCACGAGAAGAACGCTGAACGTCTCAAAGGTCTTTGCGCCAGAACGGATCAACCGAGCGCCGCACTCGTCAAGGACCTGAAACGACGCGGCCTCCTGGACTCGACCGCCGTTCTCTGGACGGGCGAATTCGGCCGGCTTCCCATCTCCCAGGGGAAGGACGGTCGTGACCACAACCGGCACGCATTCTCCCTCTGGGTCGCTGGCGGTGGCTTCAAGAGCGGCTACATCCACGGCGCAACCGACGACTTCGGCTATCAAGCCGTCACCGACGTCGTGAATGTCCACGACTTCCACGCCACCCTCCTCCACGCGCTCGGCATCAATCACCGGGCGCTCACTTTCCCTCAAGAAGGCAGGGCCGCCAGTCTCACCGACCCGGATGTCACCGACGCGAGCGTAGTCCGCGCGCTGCTCGCCTGATCCACGGCGGTTGCCGGCGCTTTTCCGCCGTCACTTCCATGGCTCATTACTTGGCGACCGCGGCCTTAACATCCTTCATGGCCCACTTGGTGACAGTGATCCCTTTGCAGCTACGGCTGCTCACGGGTAGCGGCATAATCTGTCTGTCTTTCTATTTCTGCTAGCAAACCGACAGACAGAAATGTCACCGGAATTTACAACGCGGCGATCGGCTGCCGCGCGCCAACCGGAGCCGCCCCCGCCTCGAAGGGTATTGGATTCTTTTTTCGGGATTCTTTTTGCTCTAAGTGAAATCAACGGGCAGGATTGTCCGCGCATGAATCCATCCATAACCGTATCAACCTCCCGAGTGAAAACATTCTCCAAACTGTGTGCCCTTCTTGCGCTCGGCGTTCTTTCGAATGCCTGCTTCGCCGAGGACAAACCCAAGGCTCAAATCCCCGCCGCCGCCGCCGACGGCTGGATTTCGCTTTTCAACGGCAAGGACCTCGCCGGCTGGGAAGGCCTCGAAGGCTACTGGACCGTTGTGGACGGCGCGATCCAGTGCTCCGAGACCAAGCAAAACTCCAAGCAGACCGATTTGATCCTGCTCGCCTCAAAAGACAACCCGGAGAAATTCGCCAACTTCGAAATTCGCTACAGCTACAAATGGGTCACTCCCGACGGCAACTCGGGCCTTCAAATCCGCGGGAAGATTGACAACGCCAAGATGTTCCATGTCGGCGGTTATCAGGCAGACATCGACGCGGGCAATTCCTACACGGGCATCATCTATGACGAGGGTGGTGTCGCCGGCGGCCGCGGCATCATGAGCAAACGCGGCGAAAAGACCGTCTGGGACGCCGAAAACAAGCGTGCCGGCACGCCGCTCGACAAGACCGACGCCGAAATCAAATCCAGGATCAAGCCGGTCGGCGAATGGAACGATGTCGTCGTCATCGTCGATAGGAACCATATCACCTACAGCATCAACGGCCAGGTCACCACCGAGATGATCGATAACAGTCCCAAGGCATGCAAAGACGGCGTCATCGGCCTCCAGATGCATGCCGGACACACCATGACCCTCCAGTTCAAAGACATCAAAATCAAGATGCTGGATAAGAAATAGCGGCCGCGCGCACCGCCCTGTCAAAGCCTCCGACCGGGAGAATGGACATCAGAAATATAGGAGCCATCCCATGAACGCGGCCTCTCCCGCTCGGCTGATCCGCTGTTCGATCGTCACTGGCATTACTTCTCGTGCACGAGGCGTCTGCCCCGTATTCGCTACAGAGCAGTATCAGCCCCCATCACTCCCCGACGCCTGTTACGTGAACGGCGCGGTTTGGACCGTGGACTTGGAGGACGCACCGCGATTTAGCGTTGCGGTCAAACGCTCCGGATTCGCTGCGCTCCGCGGCATGAAGGCATCCGACGCGATAGGGCGCCCCTTTCACAAATAGAACCGCCCGTCCTCGTTGCCGACAATCAGATCCACGCGGCCATCCTTGTTCCAGTCGAGCGCCGTGGGGGTGATCATTTCGAGAACCATCGTCAGTGCCACGCCGTCGGATTTCTTCAGCGCGCGCCCCGGCGCATACTTCGGCCCGGTGCGCGTGCCGATGTTTTCAAAAAACGTAAAGCCCTCGGGGAAATCGCCGCAGATCAGATCGAGTTTCCCCGTGCCGAGGAAATCCGCAAAGCACGGCGACGGCCAGCCAAACGTCTCGATCGGCTGATTGCCCGAACGAAGCATCTCCGATTTTTCATACTTTGGAGCGTCGCTCGTGCCCGTGTTGCGCAGCACATACACGAAGCCACGCAGCGGGCCATTCGTCCACTTGCCGCCCGCGTCATACGCATTGTCCCATCCATAGTCCGTCCAGTCGTCCGCACCGACGACGATGTCCGTCTTCCCGTCGCCGTCGAAGTCCACATGGCGCCAGAAATTTCCGCGCATCTTCTTTGGATGAATATTCGCAGGCAGGGACAGCTTCCTCCCATTTTCCAATCCGCTCGTGAGGAAATCCGGATACTCCGGATACTCCATCGCAGGCGTGAGCACGCGTGGCTTGCCGTCCACAAACGACACGTCTGCGTATTGCACGCCCTTGCTGATGCGCCGCACCGCGAGGAAAACCGGCATCGCATCACGCGCCGTGTCGATGCCGGGATTCGCGAAGACGTAGGTTTGCCTTTGCGCACGATGGTTTCGAGTTGCACGCGTTCTTCGGCACTCAGTCGGATGTGATGCTTTTTCTTTGGCATCACTCCCATCTATACAGGAAACTACTTAGTACCAGCTAATTCTTTTCGCGTATTACCATTACTCCATGAGTGACTTAGCACTAGCCTGTTCAAGAAATTGTGTAGTCGCATCCGTCGCATCCGTCGCAATCACGCAAGGAGCCGGGACGCCCCAACTCCTTGCGGAACTCGGCCGCGCGGCTACGAGATTACTTCAATGGCTCCAAATGCGGAGATGGGATACATCCAAACTGAGCCATCACCCAACTATGCCGCCGGCTGCAATGCGGCGAGCAGGTCGTCGAGTGAGACGGTGGCGATGGCGGAGGCCTTGTCGCTCATGGCGAAGGGCAGGATAAGGTCGCGTCCGTGGAGCATGGAGCCGCAGCTATAGACGACGTTCGGGACATAGCCTTCGCGCTCGTTGCCCTCGGGGGAGAGGAGCGGTGCGCGCAGACGTCCGATGACCTTGGTGGGATCATCGAGATCGAGCAGTGCGGCGCCGATGCAATATTTTCGCATCGGCCCGACGCCGTGGGTGATGACGAGCCAGCCGGCCTCGGTCTCGATGGGCGAGCCGCAGTTGCCGATTTTTACGGACTCCCACATTTCGGCGGGGCGCAGGATCACCTGCGGATTGCTCCAGTGGTGCAGGCTGTCGGAGAACATGAGCAGGAGGTTTTCATCGTCCTGCCGCGAGAGCATGGCGTAGCGGCCGCCGATGCGGCGGGGGAAGAGCGCCATGCCTTTGTTTTGCACGGCGCTGCCATTGAGCGTGAGCACGCGGAAGTGGAGGAAGTCCTGCGTCTCGATGAATTGCGGGAGGATGGCGCGGCCATTGTAGGCGGTGTAGGTCGCGCAATAAAGGACCGAGCCGTCGTCGTCGGTGAAGCGGACGAAGCGCGCGTCTTCGATGCCGTTGCTCTCATTCGGCGAGACGGGAAAAATGATGCGCTCACTCATTGCGAGCTTGGAGGAAAAGTTCAGCTCGTAGTTCGAGTCCGCGAGCCAGCGGAAGGTCTCGAGGGCGCGGCGCAGATCGCGGGTGACGGGCTTCGTGTCGCGGCGCACGCGGGCCATGCTTTCATCAAGCTGCAGGAGGGTGAAGTTTTCCGCGAGCGGCTCCATCACTGCGGCGGCATGACTGCCGCCGAAGCCCATCTCGTTGAGTTTCGTAAGGAACGATCTTTTCCGGTAGGTGGGATTCGGCACGACCTCCGGCGCGGTGACGAAACGGGAGGCGGGATCGACGGCGATGGTGCCATCCGGCGCGATTACGCCGGTGCGGAACTCGATGGACGAGATGTGCCCTTCGCCCGTCGCGCGCAGGCTCATGATGAAGCGCATTCCGCCCGCGGGCGTGCCGTTTTGATCGGGATGGAGAACGATGGAGGGATTGAAAAGCGCGGCGGATTCCAACGCGTATTCACCGGAGAAAAGCGCGCCGATGAGAAGCTGGCGCACGCGGGAAAGCGGCGATTGCAATGTGAACTGAGGCCGCACCTTTTCGTAGTCAGCAAGGAGGAGCGATTCGATGTCGAAGTGCCGCGACGCAAACTCCGCGAGGATCGTCTGCAACTGCGCCTCCGCCTCCGCCTCGCTCAGCGCGAGGGCGCGCGCAAGGATGTCTGCGAGGATCTGCGCCTTTCCCGGGATGAACGGGCGGATGATCACACGCGCGCTCTCGGGTTGGAATGTCACGCTGTGGCGGCGGAGCCGGATGGTCTTCATGTGTGCAGGGGCTCGGCGACAGGGTGTGCCGCATAGTTCATTTCCGCGAGGGCGAGGTGGAAGGCCAGTGAGGATTCCGCGCCCTGGTTTTCGCTGATGCGCTCGGCGTGCAGGCCGTCGCTGCATCCGCCGGTGGTGGCATCGTAGAGAGGCACGCCGAGATCATTGCGGCCGAGGAACCACTCGAATGCGCGCTTCGCTTCACGCGACCACATTGCGTCCTGCGTTGCACGGAATGCCTCGAGGCACGCGCTCACCATCGCCTGCGCCTCGACGGGCTGCTGGTCGAAGTCCGCGCGCGCGCCGTCGCGCTGGTAGAAGCCGTTGCTGCCGATGGGACGGAAATTTCCCGCCTGCGTCTTCTGGATCGAGGCGAGCCAGCGGAGAGACTTCAGCCCGATCTCAAGCGCCTCGGGATCCGGCATCCACTGGCCGCTGAGAATGAGCGCCTGGCAGATGCGCGCATTGTCGTAAGTCGCGCCCGGCTCGAACCACGGCCACTTCTCGGTGGCGCAGCTTTTCCACAGCCGCACGAGTTCGCCGGTGAGCAGTTGGCGCGCGGCGAGGACGGCGGGCGTGACCGGGTAGCCGCGCAGATATTCGTGAACGCCGAGCAGCGTGAACGCCCACGCGCGCGGCGAGGAAAATGTGCCGACGACGGCCAGCCCGCGCTCGAAGAGCTGCGCGCACAGGCGGCGATGCCCGGTGTTCCGCGAGCGGCCCGCGCCCGATCCGACGGCCCAGAGCGCGCGCGCGTGGCTGTCCTGGCTGCCGGCCTGCTCCAGCCATTGCCGTCCGTGGCTCATGAAATTGCGGAAGTGGCCGGTCTCGTTGTTCAGCGCCGCAGCGAGAAATGCGAGGTAGCCGGTCGTGAGGCGGCTCAGGTTTTCGGTCGGAGGATCGCCTCCGGTCTCATCGAGCAGATTGCACAGGATGAATGCGCGCGCGTTGTCATCCGTGCAGTAGCCCTCGTGGAAATTCGGCACGTTGAAAATCGCGTGCTGGAAGATCCCCGTGCCGTCCGACATGCGGATGATGTGGTCCAGCCGCAGCGGCGGCAAATCATACGGTCGGCTCGCGAGCGTCCATCCCGCGAAGGCTGCGCGCGGCGCGCCCCGGCGATCCGCGCGCGCACGCTGGAAGGAATCGAGATAGCGTTGCGCAGCCGCCGGCCAGATCATCTCGCGGCCCATCACGTATGCCGCGTGGCGCGTCCGCTCCATGAGCACCGGGTCGTCGAGGAATTTGCAAACGGCCTCCGCGATTGCGGCCGGATTGCGGAATGGCACAAGCTTTCCGCGCCCGTCCGCGAGCAGTTCCTGCGCGTGCCAGTATGGCGTGGAGACGACCGCCTTTCCCGCGCCGAAAACATACGCGAGCGTGCCGGAGGTGATCTGCTGTTCATTCAGATACGGCGTCACGTAGATGTCCGTCGCGCCGATGAATTCCTTCAGGTCATCGAGCGACACGAAGCGGTTGTAAAAAATGACGTGCTCCTTCACGCCGCGATCCTCGGCGAGCCGTTCGAGGCTCAGCCGGTAGCTCTCACCTTCGCGCGCGACGAGATGCGGGTGCGTCGCGCCGAGCACGAGGTAAACGACATTCGGATGCCGCCGCACAATTTCCGGCAGCGCCTCGATGACATGCTCGATCCCCTTCCCCGGCCCGAGCAGTCCGAACGTGAGCAGCACCATGCGCCCCTCGACGCCAAACTGCGCCTTGTAGATGCTCGAATCGGCAAACGGAATGTCCGGGATGCCGTGCGGGATCACGTCCACCTTCGCATCCGGCACGCCGTAAATGTCGCGCAGCATCTCCGCGCCCTTGCGCGCCATCACCACCACGCGATCGCTGAGCCGCACCACTTCGTCCATCACCCTGCGTTGCGCGGGACTTGGCTCGCGCAGCACCGTGTGCAGCGTCGTCACGACCGGCATCCGCACTTCCTTCAGCAGCGCGAGCAGGTGACTCCCCGCCGCACCCCCGAAGATGCCGAACTCGTGCTGCACGCACAGCACCTCCGCGTTGTTGAAGTTCAAAAAATCTGCAGCGCGCCGGTAAGAATCCAGGTCCTTCTCATACACCTCGAACCGCACGCGCTGCGGATAGCGGTGGCCTTCCACGCGATCGTTCATCGCGCCTGCGAAACAATCCGCATCCGGTGCCGCGCCCGCCACCGACTCGCACAGATCCGTCGTGAACGTCGCGATCCCGCATCGTCGGGGATCATATCCACCGAGAAATGCGATTCGTTTCGGAAGCGCGGAGTCTATGGCGAAGACCTTTCGATGCGCGCATCATCGCAGTTCCCGCGGCGGACACAACCACTGTAATGTTTAAACTCAGCGTTTGACCGCGTGTGCGCCTTTTGTCGCGGCAGTGTTCGCGACCAAAATCACAGTGGCTTCCCCTGCGGCACCACAGGCTTCGAACTTTCACGCTCCATTTCCTCCACCGGAAAAGCAAACCGCCGCGCCCCTTTCGGAGCGCGGCGGCTGTGATTTTTTGCGGACAGGATTATCCGCGTTACGAGCGGAGTCTTAGAACTCGCCGCCGCCGTGACCGTGGTCATGGCCGCCGCCTGCTGCGGGTGCCTTCTTCTCCTGCACTTCGGTGATGATGCACTCGGTCGTGAGGAGCAGGCCGCTGATGGAAGCGGCGTGCTGGAGCGCGCTGCGCGTGACCTTCGTGGGGTCAACGACGCCGGCCTTCACGAGGTCCACCCATTCGCCAGTGGCGATGTTCAGACCTTCGTTGCCCTTGCGACGCTTGCATTCGCTGACGATGAGCGCGCCTTCGAGGCCCGCGTTGTCGGCGAGCGTGCGGAGCGGCTGCTCGATCGCGCGACGCACGATCTCGGCACCGATCTTCTCGTCACCTTCGAGCTTGAGGGCGTCGAGGGCCTTCTGCGCACGGATGAGTGCGACGCCGCCCCCGGGGACGATGCCTTCCTCGACGGCTGCGCGCGTGGCGTGCAGTGCGTCTTCCACGCGAGCCTTCTTTTCCTTCATCTCAGTCTCGGTGGCTGCACCGACATTGATGACGGCGACGCCGCCGGCGAGCTTGGCGAGACGCTCCTGGAGCTTCTCGCGGTCGTAATCGCTGGTGGTCTCCTCGATCTGGCGGCGAATCTGGCCCACGCGGCCCTGGATGTCGGACGGTTTGCCCGTGCCTTCCACGATCGTGGTGTTTTCCTTGTCGATGGTGATGCGCTTCGCCTTGCCGAGGTCTTCGAGCCCGAGGTTTTCGAGCTTGAGGCCGAGGTCTTCGGTGATGCAGCGACCACCGGTGAGGATGGCGATGTCTTCCATCATGGCCTTGCGGCGGTCACCGAAGCCGGGCGCCTTCACGGCGGCGACATTGATGGTGCCACGGAGCTTGTTCACGACGAGCGTCGCGAGGGCTTCGCCTTCGACGTCTTCGGAGATGATGAGGAGCGGCTTGCCGGTCTTCGCGACCTTTTCCAACACGGGGAGGATGTCCTTCAGGTTGGTGATTTTCTTCTCGTGGATGAGAATGTAGGCGTTCTCGAGGTTCGCTTCCATCGTCTCGGCATTAGTCACGAAATAGGGCGAGATGTAGCCCTTGTCGAACTGCATGCCTTCGACGACGTCGAGCGTGGTCTCGATGCTCTTCGCTTCCTCGACGGTGATCGTGCCGTCCTTGCCCACCTTGTCCATCGCGTCGGCAATGATGTTGCCGATGGCGGTGTCCCAGTTGGCGGAGACGGTCGCGACCTGCGCGATTTCCGTGCGGTCCTTGACCTTCTTGGAGATCTTCGCGAGTTCCGCGACGATCGCCTCGACGGCCTTGCTGATGCCGCGCTGGAGCGACGTCGGCGTTGCGCCGGCCGTCACATTGCGCAGACCTTCGCGATAGATGCTCTCGGCGAGCACGGTCGCGGTCGTGGTGCCGTCGCCGGCGATGTCGCTGGTCTTGCTCGCGACTTCGCGAACGAGCTGCGCGCCCATGTTCTCATAGGGGCATTCGAGTTCGATTTCCTTCGCGACCGTGACACCGTCTTTGGTGATGGTCGGGGATCCGAATTTCTTGTCGAGGATGACGTTACGTCCGGCTGGCCCGAGGGTTGCCTTGACTGCACGTGCGAGTTTCTCAACGCCGCGCAGGAGTGCCTGACGCGCCGTCTCGTCGAATTGGAGTTGTTTAGCTGCCATTGTAGTAGGTGTGTTGTGTTGTTGAGTTATGGGATGAAGCAGGAAGCCATGAAGTCAGGAAACTAAGTCAGAAAATCGGAAGACGCGGTTATTACTGCTTCTTCTTGGTTTCCTGGTTTCCTGCTTGATGAATCCTCCCGCAGGTCGGTTAGCCGATGATGCCGAGGATGTCGTCTTCGCGCATGATGAGGTAAGTCTCACCGTCCACCTTGATCTCGGTGCCACCGTATTTGCTGACGAGCACCTTGTCGCCGGCCTTGACGGTGAAGGGAATGATCTTCCCGTCATCGTCACGCTTGCCGGTGCCGAGGGCGACGACTTTGCCCTCCTGCGGTTTTTCCTTCGCGGTATCAGGAATGATGATGCCGCCTTTTTTGACTTCCGCTTCCTCGAGGTGCTGGACGAGGACGCGATCCCCGAGGGGACGAACGTTGACTTTTGCCATGGTGTTTGTGTTGTTGGTTTGTTGTTGCTTGTGGGTTTTTAACGAACCCAAGCCGGCATTGCAGCTTAGGTTCGATAAATTGTGAGAGGCGAATGCAGGGGCCGCGAAGGCGAGGCAGCCGATGGCGAGTTTGAAGTGGCGTTTCATGGGGACAGAGACGCCGCGGTTTGAGCATGAGGCCCGCACCGCGGCGGAGAGCTACTTCTTCTTGTTTTCGTCCACGACTTCGAACTCTGCGTCCACGACGTCGCCATCTTTCTTGGGCGCTTCGGCGGCACCCGCCTGGCTCGCGCCTTCGGGCTGCGCTCCGGCTCCGGATGCGGCGGCGTTCTTGTAGAGTTCCTCGCTGGCTGCCTGGAATTTGTTCTGAAGCTCCGTGTAGGCGGTCTTGATAGCGTCGGTGTCGTTGCCCTTCAGCGTCTCGCGGACCGTGGCGATCTTCGCCTCGATCTCGGCCTTCACATTGCCGGGGATTTTCTCGCCGAGTTCCTTGAGCTGCTTCTCGCACTGATAGGCGAGGTTGTCGGCATTGTTGCGGACTTCGGCGGATTCCTTGACCTTTTTGTCCTCCTCGGCGTGAGCCTCGGCATCGCGCTGCATTTTCTCGACCTCGTCCTTCGAGAGGCCGCTGCTGCCGGTGATGGAAATCTTCTGCTCCTTGCCCGTGCCGAGATCCTTCGCGGAGACGTGCAGGATGCCGTTCGCATCAATGTCGAACGTGACTTCGATCTGCGGCGTGCCACGCGGCGCCGGCGGGATGCCATCGAGGTGGAAAGTGCCGAGCTTCTTGTTGTCCTTCGACATCGGGCGCTCGCCCTGGAGCACGACGATTTCGACGCCGGGCTGGCTGTCACTGTAGGTCGAGAAGGTCTGCGATTTGCGCGTGGGGATGGTCGTGTTGCGCGCAATCATCGAGGTGGCCACGCCGCCGGCGGTCTCGATGGCGAGCGTGAGCGGCGCGACGTCGAGCAGGAGCACGTCCTTCACATCACCCTTCAGCACGCCGCCCTGGATGGCAGCGCCGATGGCAACGACTTCATCCGGGTTCACGCCTTTGTGCGGTTCCTTGCCGATGATGCCACGCGCGACCTCGACGACCTTCGGCATACGAGTCATGCCGCCTACGAGCACGAGCTCGTTGATGTCGTTCTGCGCAATGCCCGCATCCTTGATGCACGCACGGGTCGGCGCGAGTGTCCGCTGGAAGAGCGAATCCGTAAGCTGCTCCAGCTTCGCGCGGGTCAGCTTTTTCTGGATGTGCTTCGGCCCGGTCTGGTCCGCCGTGATGAAAGGCAGATTGATTTCATATTCCTGCGCCGAGCTAAGTGCGATCTTAGCCTTCTCGCACTCTTCCTTGATGCGCTGGATGGCGTCGGGTTGCTTAGTGAGGTCGAGACCGCTCTCGCTCTTGAACTCCGCGAGCACCCAATCCATCAGCGCATGATCCCAGTCATCGCCACCGAGATGCGTGTCACCATTCGTCGCCTTCACTTCAAAGACACCGTCGCCGATTTCGAGAACGCTAATATCAAACGTGCCGCCGCCCAAGTCATAAACGGCGATCTTCTCGTCCTTCTTCTTGTCGAGGCCGTAAGCCAGCGATGCCGCCGTCGGCTCGTTGATGATGCGCAGCACTTCGAGGCCCGCAATCTTACCCGCGTCCTTAGTCGCCTGGCGCTGCGAGTCATTGAAATAAGCCGGCACCGTGACGACCGCCTGCGTGATCGTCTCGCCGAGCTTGGCTTCCGCGTCGGACTTCAGCTTCGCCAAAATCATCGCGCTGATTTCCGGCGGCGAAAACGTCTTCGTCTCGCCGTTCACGACGACCTGGATGTGCGCGTCGCCATTCGCCGCCTTCACGACCTTGTAAGGCACGCGCTTCAGCTCATCCTGCACTTCGTCAAACTTGCGCCCCATGAAACGCTTCACGGAGAAAATCGTGTTGGTCGCATTTGTAACCGCCTGCCGCTTCGCAGCCTGCCCGACGACCCGCTCGCCGGTCTTGGTGAATGCAACGATGGAAGGCGTGGTGCGCGCGCCTTCGGAGTTTTCGAGGACCACGGGCTCGCCGCCTTCCATGACGGACATGCAGGAGTTCGTGGTGCCGAGGTCAATGCCGAGGATTTTTGCCATAAAATTGATTGGGTTGGGTTAAAGTGGGTTGGCCGGGGTGAGCGGGTTGGAAATTGGGAGTCCGCATCTATGCAAGGCACGCGCCACCGTGCCAACATATCTGCAAATCACTACCGGTTTGTGATTTATGTATATCCCGCATCGCGCACCGCACCGTGACTGGCGCTACTTCTGGCGCACTTGGCACACATGAATCGTGCCTCAGTGACGCACTTCTCGCTCGGTTCGCGAAGGGCCTGAATTCCCCCCCCGTTTTTTCACGCGATCCTATACGATAATGCAACAAAGCACGTTGGCGGCGAGCGGCGACTCTCGGGTGGAGCACGCGAGTCGCGTACTCCACCCGGAAGGCTCCGCTCGCCGCTGCCGTGATTTTCATGCTTCAGCTCCACCGTTTTCTCGCAACCGTCGTTGCAAAAGATCGCACGCGTGTTTTTCTCGCCGCCCAAAATGGCTGCCTTCCGACTTTTCGATTTGAATCCCGAGCAGGAACGCGCGGTGCGAACAACCGAGGGCCCGCTGCTCATCCTCGCCGGCGCAGGCAGCGGCAAGACGCGCGTGATCACCGCGCGCGCCGCATTCCTCATCTCGCGCGGCACCGCGCCGGAGAACATCCTCGCGGTCACTTTCACGAACAAGGCCGCGAAAGAAATGCGCGAGCGTCTCGCGACGATGATCGATCCCGATCAGGCGAAGAAGACCGTGATGTCCACCTTTCACGCGCTGTGCGTGCGCATCCTGCGGCAGGACATCGAGAAGCTCGGCTACAAGAAAAACTTCTCGATCTACGACGAGGGCGACACGACGGGGCTGATCAAAAAGGTCATCACGCGCACCGCCGCGCGCGACGAGAAGCTGGATGCCGGCCTTGCGAAGAACATGATCAGCAAGGCGAAGAACACCGGCTGGCGGGAGCCCACTGACGACAAGACGCTCATCGGCGCAGTGTACGCGCGCTACAATCAGGAGCTGAAAAATCTGAACGCGGTGGACTTCGACGATCTGCTGCTGCTCACCGTGCGGCTGCTCGGCGAGCACGGCGATGTGCGCGAGCGCTGGCAGCGGAAGTTCCGCTACATCATGGTGGACGAATTCCAGGACACGAACCGCCTACAGCTCGACCTCATCACGCTGCTCGCCGACGAGAAGCGCAACGTCGCGGTCGTGGGCGACGACGATCAGTCCATCTACGGCTGGCGCGGCGCGGAGGCGTCGAACATTCTCGAATTCGAGTCACACTTTCCGAATCCCGCGGTGATCAAGCTGGAGCAGAACTACCGCTCGACAAACTTCATCCTCGGCACGGCGAATTCGCTCATCAAAAACAACGCCCGCCGTCGCGCGAAGAAGCTGTGGAGCGCGAAGGAGGGCGGCGAAAAGGTGCGCATCCTCGCGATGCCGGACGACCAGCAGGAGGCGGCGCTGATCGTCGGCGAGATTCACAGCCGCAAAATCACGGAGGGGCTGAAGTGGGAGGACTTCGCGATCCTGTTCCGCATGAATGCGCAGTCGCGCCTTTTCGAGACGACCTTCCGCGACCTGAAAATCCCGTACCGCGTCGTGGGCGGAAACAGCTTTTTCGACAGCCGCGAAATCAAGGACGTGCTCGCGTACGCTGCGTGCCTGATGAATGCGGACGACGACGTGTCGCTCCTGCGCATCGTGAACACGCCCGCACGCGGCATCAGCGACGGCACGGTGGAAAAGGCGACGACCGCGAGCATCCATGCGCGCTGCTCGGTGTTCGCGATATTGCGCGACGAGGAATTTCTCGCATCGCTCACGACACGCACGCGCGGGGCGGTGGAAAAGTTCATCGCATTCCTCGATGACATGGATTTGAAAATGCACGAGCCGCTCGCGAACCAGCCGGGCGTCCTCCGCGCGCTGCTGACCGACAGCGGCTACCTCACCGACCTCCAGCGCACCTGCAAGACGCCGGAGGAATGGCTGAAGCGGGAACAAAACATCAAGTATCTGCTCGACGATTTTCAGTCCTACCACGACGGCAAGGGCAAGGGTCTTCGTGAGTGGCTCGACGCGATGCTGCTCCGCCACGAACGCGAGGAGGAAAAGGAGGAGGAGGTGAGCGGCGTCACGCTCATCACGCTGCACGCGTCGAAGGGTCTCGAATTTCCGCACGTCCACCTCGTCGGCTGCGAGGAGGGAGTGCTGCCGCATGAGCGCTCAAAGCTCGAAGGCACCGTGGACGAGGAGCGGCGGCTGCTCTACGTCGGCATCACGCGCGCGAAGCAGACGCTCGCGATCACCTGGTGCCGCAACCGCACCAAGTACGGCAGCGCAGTCTCGTGCGCGCCGAGCACCTTTCTGAAGGAACTCGATCCCGAACTCGTCGAGCGGCTCGACGGCGGCGTGCTCCTGAACAAGCCCGTGACGCAAGAGAAGGCCGCGGCAGGTTTCGGCGCGATCCTCGAGATGCTCGGGAAGCTGTAGCCGCGCTTGTGAAAGCGCGGGCCGATCGATCCTCGCGACGACACAGCCGAAAAAATGACGAGGCGCCTTACTTCGGCGGCGTCGCCGGAGGAAGCGGGGGCGGAAGCGCGGGAGCAGGAGCACTGGGCGGCCCGGGAGGTCCGGGTGCCGTCGTAGGTGGCAGCAGTGCCGCCGGTGCATTGCCGGAAAATGGCGCGTGCCCATCCGTCGTGATCAGCGGCTTCCACGCGTCGCCCTTCACGGTGAAGGTGAACGGCTGCGACTGATACGTGCCGCTGCCCACGGCCTCCAGCGAGGGCGTGCGCGGCTTCGCGAGATCGAGCCGGACGCCGATTCCGAAATCACCATTCACATAGCGCCCCGTCCCCTGATCGATCCGGATCGCATTTCCATCGAACGCAATCTGCGCACCCACCTCGCGCACCGCGCTGCCATTCCAGTCGAGCGGAATGATTCCGCGCGCAAGCTGCATCGAGCCGCTGAATTTCAGCGCACCGAGCGGCCCGTCCGCGTTCAAGCTCCCGGTGAGCGTGCCGCCGATCGGCCAGTCCACGCCGGTGATGCGCGACGCTGCGCGCAGATCCAGTTCGGTGGCCTCGATGCGCACACGGCCCACCGTCTCGTCGTTGAGCAGGTGCGCGAAGTTCACATCCGGCCAGCGCTGCCACAGATCGAGCGGGAGGAAGGCGTCGCCCTTCAGGCACACGCGATCGTGATGCAGCACACGCACGTCGCGGAGATTCACCGCGCTCGGGCCGACGCTGATCCCCGCGGTGAGCACCATGCCACTTTCTGCGAGGCGAAATTTTTCACACTGCACCTCGCCGGGCCGGTACGTGCCCGCGGCTTCGGCATCGAGCGGCAGCGTGCCACCCGGGCCGAGGAGCCGGAAGCGGTTCAGCTTTGCAGAAAATGTCCCCTCGTGATTCGTGCCTGCGCCTTTCCCGGCCCACGTCGCCTCGATCCCGCCCGCAAGCGGCGTCGGCAAAATGTAAGGCGTGAGCAGCGAACGGTACACGCTGAGGTCGCGCGCGAAGAGCCGCCACTCGCCGGAATAGCTGCCGTCCGCGAGGCTGATGCGCCCGCTCCCACGCAGGAGGTCATCAGCGTGCAGGGCTTGCGCGCTGATGATTTCCAGTTCGCGTCCGTGAAAAAGCAGCGCGGCATTCAGGCTGTCAATCGGTGCCGTGCGCCATTGCAGCGCGTTGCCGCTCACGACCATCTGGCCCTCGTATTTTGCAGGCACATCCGCCTGCACGCCGCTCCCGCTCACCGCGCCGCTGATGAAAAGCTGCCCCGCGGTGTACTTGAATTCCGGCAGCATGAGCGCGGACAGCTCGGTGAGATTGCGGATATCCCCGTCCACCTTGAAATCGAACTGCCGGTCCCACCAATGCGCGCCCGGCTGCGGCAGCGCCATCGTGCCCTTGATCGCGAGCTGACTCTTCCCCTGCCGCAGCTTGAACTCGTGGATCTGCAGCCGCTGCTCCACGAGCGAAAGTCCAAGCACAAGCGAGTCCCACTGGCGCGACTCCCACTGGAACGCACCGGCATCGAACCGCAGCGTCGCCTCCGATTTCGAGACCTCGCTCGGCGAGCCGTGGAAGGTGAAATTTCCCGAGTTCAGCACGCCGCCCGCCGCATCGCCGAGGCCGAGGAATGACGCGAGGCCCGCCACATTGATCCCCGAAAATTTTCCGCTGCCGTCGAACCGCAGCCACCGGTCACGGAACGCCGCCGCCGCGTCGGCCTGGAGTTTTCCGCCGAATGCGTCGCAGTCGGCGTTCAGCGTGAGTTCACCGTTTGCGAAATGATCGAGCGACACGCTGAGGCTCTGCAATGTCACGTCCGGCGCGAGCCTCATACCCGCGATCGTCGCCCGCGATCCCTCCAGCGAAGTGTGCGCACGCACGCCGCTGAAATTCTTCCGCACCGCCCCGGTCCGGATCGCGATCTTCGCCGCGCGCAGCGTTCCCGGTGCCGTCGCGCTGAATGAAAAATGCGAGCCGCTCACGCGCAGCGAATCGTCCCCGCGGCTCACGAGCACATCCGCATTCCGCACCGTGTAAATCCCCGGCTGCGCTCCGCGCGTCGCGAGCGCGCTACGAAGCCACTGCAGCTTCAGTTCCTCGGGCGGCCCCGCATCCGCGCCGTTCGGCAGCGTGAGGTGCGCAGTCACATCGTCCATCTCAAGTTCGCGGAACCACAGCCCGTTTCCGCCGATCGGATGGAAGCTGCATTTCTCCGCGCCCGAGCGCACCCAGCCCGCGACGGGTGCGGGAAAAATATTGCTCCACGCGAGCCAGGCGCGCACGCGGCGGATCTCCACGCGCGTCTCGGCCCCTGCATCCGCGCGGTAGCCCAGGACCATGTCGTGAATGACCACCGAATCGAACAGGCTGCCCTCCACCTCGCCCATCGTCAGCGTCGCGCCGCCCTGCCACGCGCGGAACTTCAGCGCCGCGCGCACGACGTGCGGAAACACCGGCGCCTGCACCGCGATGCACAGCAGCAGCACGCCCCACAGGAGAAAAAGCCGCACGCGTCCGAAGAACCCGCGCTTCTTCCTTTTCCGGGGGGCGGCGAGGATTGCGTCTGCTGCGGTGGACTCAGGGTTTTCGATCACGGGTCGGACACACTACGCATCCCGCGGGAAAATGGAAGCGCGCGGAGAATGTGGGGACGACAATCTGTCGGCCCGTCTCGTCGGCTCTTGTGGTGCCTGATGTATTTGGACGGCTCAACAAATCGTCGAGCCGCGTGATTGCGTATGCCGAGGCCGGTCAATGGCCCGGAGGGCCAGCGGAAATTAGCCGGTGGCGCGAGCCACCGGTTCCGCAGCAAAATCGAGTGCGCCCCGGAGGGTGCGCTGGAAGTCTCGCCGTTTCCGCCGCCACCTCCGGGGCGGATTCGGTTTTCGGATCTGATCCGGTGGCTCGCGCCACCGGCTAATTTCCATCGGCCCTCCGGGCCGTTCCACGAAAAGGCCGGACTTCAAGAAGCGGCTACATCCTAAATTGATCCGGTCGAAACTCTGAACGCGCGCAAAGATCAGACCGCGCTTTGACAAGCGCGGCTACCGCGGACGTGCGCTACTTCTCCGCGATCTCGCTCAGCTTCACCGTGCGTCCTTCAGCCGCGCTCTTGTCCGCAGCGGCGATGACGCGGTGCGAATTGAACGCATCGCCAAAACTCGTGAGCGGCATGTCCCTCCCCTCTTCGAGCGCATCGAAGAACGCCTGAAACTGCGTCTGGTACGGGTGGTCGCTCACGTCGCCGGAATCGAGCATCTTCATCGAGAGCTGCGACCACGAATTCTTGTTCAGCCCGCCGAGTTTCTGGCTGTGGAATTTGTTGTCGAGGATGCTGCCCTCGCTGCCGACGAGGTGCGTGCGAAAATAATACGGCTGGAGGCAGTCCACGACCGCCGCGCATTTTCCGACCGCGCCGCTTTTGAAGCGCAGAATCGTCGTGGAGGTCGTCGCATACTCGTACGCCGCGAAGACAGGATTGCTGCTCTGCGACGCGAAGCTGCTCACCTCGGTCACATCCGCATCCATGCACAGAAGCAGCGCATCCATCGCGTGACAGCCGGCCGTGAGCAGCGCGCTACCGCCGAGTTCGCGCTTCGTGTTCCAGCGGTACTGGCCGTACCACGGGCCGATGCCGTGGTAGTAGTCCACCTCGCCGTAGTGCAGCTTGCCCACGAGCTTCTGATCGATCACCGCCTTCGTCGCGAGGAACTGCGAGGACCAGCGGCACTCGAAGCACACGCACACTTTCGCGCCGGAAGATTTCGCCGCAGCCTTCATCGCGAGGATGTCGCTCCACTCGATCGCGAGCGGCTTCTCGACGATGATGTGCTTCCCCGCCTTTGCCGCCGCGATGAACTGCTGCGCGTGCTGGTTCGGATAGCTCGTGATGTCCACGACATGCACATTTTTGCTCGCAAGCATCTTCGCGAGATCCGTGTAAGCCGTGATCGGCGAGCCGTGCTTCGCGGAAAGATCCGCGGAGTCCAGCTTGCGCGAACTCCACACCGCAGTGACCTGCGCGTTCGAGGTGGCATTGATGGCGGCGATGTGGGCCGTGGCAGCCCATCCATAGCCGATGACGGCGACGTTGTATTTTTTGCTCATGGGATTTTCGAGGAAAGGGAGGAACTGGCGTTGTATGCGAGCGCGGTGTGATGGCGAGCGGATTTCCGCCGGCGTCCTTCGTTAAAAGTTAAGCGTTGGACATTGGCTGTTGCACGTTGAGCCCGCCGCAGGCGCGTTCCGAATGCGGTTGCGCGTCGTGACATGGCTGTGCCGCTGCGCGGGGCCCAACGTCCAACTTTTGAGTTTTCACTTTTAACGCCAAACGAAGAAGCACCCGCCCATGACTGTGCCCCGCCTTTCAAAAACGACAGCAAGTCCGCGAGATCCTGCGGCTTCATCGCCGCCTCCAGCCCGGCGGGCATCAGCGAGTGCTCGCTCGCGGTGAGCGACTTTAAGGACGTCGAGTGAGGGCGTTCCCGGACACGAGCTTTCTCTGCGCGCCCTATCGGTAGCAGGAAAATTTCGACCGCGCGCTGCATGGCGCGCGTCTCAAACGGCTTTTATTTGCTCTGCAAGAAAACTATCGGCGAACGATGATGATCAGACTTCCGCCCGCGCTCGATCGCATCGTCCGGGACAAGGTGAACGCCGGGCTTTACGCCAGCGAGTCGGAGCTCGTTTGCGAGGCGCTGCGCCGGGAGTTTGCCCGCGATACAGTGCAAGGCTGGGTGTGCGCGCAGGCTGCAGAGGGGTTCGCCCAGCTCGATCCCGGTGAGTCTGAGGAAATCTCGCGTGAGGAGTTCATGGCCCGGCTCGCACAACGGCGTGCCTCCGGCTCATGCGCCTAGGGCTTTCCAAGCTCGCCGTCGCGGACATCACGTTCATCCACGATTACTCCGTGGGCGAATGGGGCGAAAAATAGGCTGTGAAGTATGTGGGCACGCCGTGGGATGCGCTGCAGGAAGTTGCCGCCACGCCGGAACGCTGGCGGCTCCGGCCCGACATTTTCGAGGGCTGCCGTGCGCGGGTTTTTCAGAGCCATCTGATCATCTACCGCGTGCATGAGAGGGCGGTGCAAATCAGCCGGATTCTCCACGGTGCGATGAACCTCCACGAACACATGCCGCACGATTTTTTCGGCAACGAATAAGGGCGCCGCGGCTCGCCTGCGGAGTTGCTTCACGCGCCGCGATGCGGATGCTGCGCGGCTCACATGATTTCACCCGACAGCGGATCACCGTCTGAATTTGCGGAGACTATCCGGAAGATTTTTTCCCCGGACGGGTTGCTGTCGGAGGCGAAGAGCTTCGAGTATCGGCCGGAGCAGCAGGAGATGGCGGTCGCGGTCGCGGATGCATGCGCAGCGCAGGAGTTCAGGCATCTTCGCGGGCATGAGCACCATCGTTGAAGCGGATGAGACGGGGACACTGCGCCTGCCGGCGTCGTTGCTGCCGCATCCGGGGCCGCACCGGCGCTACCGCGTGGCGACCGAGGGCGGGCATGTCGTGGTGGATGAGGCGGAACCTGCGCGCCCTGAAACGGCGGCGGACCATCGTGCGTGGCTGGAGAGGCTGGAGAGAATTCGCGAACGCGGCGTGACGGGCAAGGCGGGGACGCCTCTTCAGCAGATATTCGACGAACTTCGCGAAGATCGCCGCTGAGGATGAGCTACTGGGACACGTCGGCCCCCGTGAAGCTCTATGTAATGGAAGCCGACTCCGCGCAATTCCAAGGGCTGACGGCTCGCGGCGTCCCGCTGGTCATTGCACGCATCGCACGATACGAAGCACATGCGGCCTTCCGCCGACGCGAAACGGAAGGATCGTTGCCGCCGGGTGAAACGGCGGTGCTGCTGCCGGACATTTTAACGGACATCGCAGCAGGAAAGATCGTCGTGCAAGCGGACGACGCAGAAGTGGAGAAACGGTTCGGCGAAGTGATGGAACGATGCCATTCGCAGACGCCGCCCGTTTTCGTCCGAACGAACGATGCGCTGCACATCGCATCGGCGCTCGTCGCCGGCGAAAAGGAATTCGTCACCGCCGATGGTCGGCAGCACGCGGCAGCGGTGCTGATGAGGCTCGCCGTCCTGCCGTAGGCGGCTACAGCGGCTCGCCTGCGGAGTTGCTTCACGCGCTGCGATGCGGATGCTGCGCGGCTCACATGATTTCACCCGACAGCGGATCACCGTCTGAATTTGCGGAGACTATCCGGAAGATTTTTTCCCCGGACGGGTTGCTGTCGGAGGCGAAGAGCTTCGAGTATCGGCCGGAGCAGCAGGAGATGGCGGTCGCGGTCGCGGAGGCGCTGGCGGAGCGGAAGCATCTTGTCGTCGAGGCGGGCACGGGCGTGGGAAAATCGCTCGCGTATCTCATCCCGGCGGTGATGTGGGCGAAGTCGCAAAACAAAAAAGCGGTCGTCTCCACGCATACGATCAATTTGCAGGAGCAGCTTATTTTCAAAGACATCCCGATCGTGCGGAAGGTGCTCGCGGGACAATTTGGAGTGCGGCCCGGTGCATTGCCCGCGAAGGACGAAGCGGGATCGGATGACTTCAGTGCGATCCTGTGGAAGGGCCGCGCGAACTACGTCTGCCCGACGCGCCTCGACCGCGCGATGTCGCAGGCGGGCGAGCTTTTCACCTCGACGGAAACCGAGGAGCTGAAGCGCATCTGGGATTGGGCGCAGAAGACCGAGGACGGTTCGCTGAGCGACCTCGCGGTGGAGCCGGATTCGCACGTGTGGTCGCTCGTGTGCAGCGAGCCGCACATCTGCACGCCGAAGACCTGCGGCAACAACCCGCGCTGCCATTACCAGCGCGTGCGCAAGCAGCTCGTGAGCGCCGACCTCGTGGTGATGAACCACACGCTTTTCTTCCTCAGCCTCGGCGGCATCGCGGAGCAGGACCACGACGAGAGCGGCTACCTTTTTGCCAATGACTTCGTGATCTTCGACGAGGCACACACCGTCGAGGGCGTGGCGTCGAAAATGATCGGCCTCAATGTCTCGCAATACGGTCTCCGCTACGCGCTGCACCGGCTCTACAATCCGAAGACGAAGAAGGGCCTCTTCCAAGTGCTGCGCAATCCCGACGGCGTGCGCGAAGTGAGCAACGCGCTCGAAAAGGCCGAGGAGTTTTTTGCGAAAGTCGGCACGAGCGCGGATTTCAAAAAGGGGCGCGAGTATCGCGTGCGGCAGCCGGACTTCGTGCCGGACACACTTTCCGCCGACCTCACGCGACTGCAGGCGCAAATCGTCCACACGATCAAAATGTGCGGAACGGACAGCGCCGAGATGGGTTTCCGTGATTCCTCGGACGAAGAAGAAGGCAGACGCCCACGAATGATGGACGACATCACGAAGGCCGAGTTGCAGGACCTCGGACGCCGCATCCGTGACGCGCGCTCGAACCTCGCGACCTTCCTCAAGCAGGACGCCGAACAGCACGTCTATTGGGTCGAGCAGAGCGGCAAGACCACGCAGTATCACAATCTCCACGCCGCGCCCGTGGACATCGCCGCGCACCTGCATGCGCTCCTTTTCCGCGAGGACAACACGTGCATCATGACCAGCGCCACGCTCGGCACCGGCGACGCCGCGCTCGACTATTTCCGCAAGCGCATCGGCGCCGAAGACGTCCACGCCCTGCGCGTCGGCTCGCCCTTCGACTACGAGCGGCAGATGCGCCTCTACGTGATGAAGAAAATGCCCGACCCCAAAAGCGACGGGGCCGCCGCCTACGAGCAGGCGCTCGCGGAGAAAATCGAGCACTTCGTCGCCATGACGCACGGGCGCGCATTCGTCCTCTTCACGAGCTACAAGACGATGCAAAACGTCGCGTCCCTTTGCCGCGAAAAACTCGACGAAGACCACGACATGACGCTCCTCGTGCAGGGAGAAGGCCTCACGCGCCACCGCCTCATCGCCGAGTTCAAAAAGGACGACCGCCACGTGCTCTTCGGCACAAAAAGTTTCTGGAGCGGCGTGGACGTGCCCGGGGAGGCGCTCTCGAATGTGATCATCACCCGCCTCCCCTTCGCCGTACCCGACACGCCGCTCATCGAGGCCCGCCTCGAACTCATCGAAGCCAACGGCGGCGACCCCTTCCGCGACTACTCACTCCCCGAAGCCATCCTCGAACTCCGCCAAGGCGTCGGCCGCCTCATCCGCACGAAGCAGGACAAAGGCATCGTCGTCATCCTCGACCCGCGCGTGCTCACAAAGAACTATGGGAGCGCCTTCCTGCGTGCGCTGCCGAAGTGTCCGGTGGAGGTGGTGTGAAGTGAGTTGGTGACCGTGGCGAAGGCGGAGGAGGCCGATGCGGCGCGCGCGGCGGGCATGTAATCCGCGGCGCGACCGGGATTGGCTTTTACTCGTTCCCGCACGTCACTGGCAAAAAGAGCGTCACCTTCGCAGGGGAAAACCTCGCCGTAGTTCGCTGAAGTACGTGGACGCCGAACTCGCACAGATCGGTCCGTTCCTGCTCGACGCGAAACCTGGCACATCGGTGACGCTGAAGGAGCACAACCCGGGCGTGAAAATTCGTGCCGCCTCGCGCGGCGGTTCGCGCCTGATCCTGCTCGCGAATCCCACGGACACAGCTCGGGAAGTGACCTTCGAATTCGCAGCTACGCCGGACGGAATTCTCAAACCGATCGGCCACGGAACCAATGTGGCAAGCTGCGGCGGCATCGCAAAAGTGAAGCTCGAAGCGAGCGGGACGGCGGCGCTGCTGGAGTGAGCTGCGTCCGAATCGCACATCCCGCATGACGTAACCTTTGAGCGGCCGGCCCAGTGCGGAAAATAAATTGCGCCGCGCGGGACACCGTGAGCAACTTGCGAAAAAGAACCGCCACTTTGCCGTCCCGCCCGCTCATCTTCCTCTCACTGCTCCCGATCCTGCTTCTCTCGTCATGCAAACCGGGCGACGACCGCTCCAACGCGGGCAACGGCGACAATGTCCGCGACGGGAAAAAGCAACGCACAACACTTCCCGGCAACACGATGAATCCAGAGCGCATCGCGGCGCAGGAGTCGCTCGGCAAGCCGCCGTTGCCACGCGATCTGAGCGAAGGCGTCGAGGACGAGTGCCCGGTGCATCATGAGAATATGAAGGTGCGGGAAATCCCGATCGTCTTCGAGGACGCTGCAACCGGAAAAACCAAATCCGAAAAACAGCTCCTCACTGCAAAATTTCCATTTGGCGCGGAGAGAATCATCTCTGCGGGAAATGCGCTCCTCCCCGGCGAACCGCTGAGCGCGCGCGTGTACCAGTGCGGGTCGTGCGTCACCGCGCGCAAGGCCGCCGAGGAAAAGCAGGCGAAGGCTGGCACAGCCCGGTGAGAGCGTGTGTAAAATTGCGTTCCGAAGCGAACGGACGGCATTGTTGAAACGCGGAGACGCGGTGGAAAAGGCGAAGCCTGCTCTTCATTCAGGCCTCTGCATCTCTGCATCTCCGCGTCTCCGCGTTTTCTCACCCAAATGTTTCAGGGACGCGCTCTGATCGCGCGGACGGGATAGATCACTTTGCGTGCTTCGCTGCCGGGCGAGTGAGCTTCGCGATTTCCTCCGCGGAGACGCACGAGCGCAGCGGCATGCCGTAGCTGGTAGTCACATTTTTTCCGTCGCCGTCCTTCTGATCCTCGATGCTCGACGTGATGCTCTCGACCTGGCCGACGACGTTGCCGAATTCATCCACGACCGGCGCGCCGCTGCTGCCGGGCGAATACTCGGCCGTCACATTGATGTAGAGCGACGGCGCGACCTTCGGCTTTGCGGGCGGCTTGTCGCCATCGCCAGCGGCTTCGCGGTTGAGGAAAAAGCGAGAGAGCATCCCCGAGGTGAACATCCAGTGGTTGCCGTCCGGATGGCTGAGGCAGAAGACCGGATCGCCGACCTCCGCGGCGCGGTTCAGCGGCAGCGCCGGCAGGTCGAGGCCGGCGACGCGGAGCAGGCATGTGTCCGAGTCGGCATTTGCGGCGAGCAATTCGGTGACGGGGAACACGCGGCCTTTCGAGTCCACGACGATGAGGTAGCCGTCCTTCATCCCCTCGTCCTCGAAATCCACGACGTGCTCGCTCGTGCTCACCACGCCGTCAGCCACGACGAAACCGGACGCGCTGTCGAAGTGCCACTTCTTGCATTTCGTGCAGTGGTAGAAAGTCGCGACTGCGACGGTGCTACTGCGGACGAGGCGGTAGATTTCGCGCGGCTGGAGCTTTTCCTTGCGCGGCTCGGGCAGCGCGAGTTCGCAATGTGTGCGCTTGAGCTGCGTGCGGAGCTTCGTGAGCGGGACGAGCTTGTCCTTTTTGTGCAGCGCAGCCGCCGCGGCGATCGCCTGCTCCTCGAAAGCCTCGTCGTCCACCACGAGCCGGTCGCCCGCAATGAGCGCGGCGGGGAAAATTGCGATGAGAAATGTGAGAATCCGGAACATTGGCGGAGCATCGCCGAGATGCGCACGCAGGCAAGTGCGACGGGCAGGCTTCGCCTCTTGGAGTTTGGAGTTGAGCGTTTGGTGTTTGGAGTTCGGCCCGCCGCAGGCGCGTTACGAATCCTGGGATGCGTCGTGGCATCGCCAAGCCGCTGCGCGGGGCCAAACTTCAAACGCCAAACGCTCAACTCCAAACGCCAAACGAAGACACTCCTCCTTGTTGACGCTGCGCGACACCTGTTCCATTCACACCGCGTGAGATTGCCGATCCAATACAGCCTGCGGAACGTCCTGGTGCGCTGGCGCTCGACGATCGCGACGGTGCTCGGAATCGCGCTCGTGGTGCTCGTGTGGATCATCATGCAGGCGCTCGCAGCCGGCCTCGAGACCGCCGGAGGCACGACGGGCGATCCGCGGAATCTGCTCGTCGTGCGCAAAGGCTCGGACTCCGAATCCACGAGCCAGATCGGCCTCGATGATCTGCGCTCGATCCAATACTCGGAGGAAATCGCGCGCGACGAAAGGAGCCGTCCGCTCATTTCCGCCGACACACTTGTCACCGCATATCTGCCGCGCGCAGGCGGCGCGGAGGGCGGCGCGAATGTGATTTTTCGCGGCGTGTCGCCGGGCGGCCCGGCGCTGCGCCCGCAGGTGAAGCTCGTCAGCGGACGGTGGTTTGTGCCGGGGAAACGCGAGGCCGTCACGAGCGTGCGGCTCGCGCGGCGTTTCAGCGGCGTGAATCTCGGCGATGAGATCAAGCTCGGCTCGCGCACGCTCACCGTGGTCGGGCAGTTCGACGCGGGCGGCAGCGCGTTCGACTCGGAGGCGTGGATGGATTCCGACGAAGCGCGCTCCATTTTCAACCGCGCAAACTACGCCAGCGTGCTCATCCGCCCGGTGGATGCCGCGGCCTCCGCACGGCTGAAAATGCGGCTCGAAGCCGACCACCGCCTCACGATGCGCGTCGTTCCTGAGACGGAATACTACTCGGAGCAGACGAAGACCGCGGGGCCGATCCGCTTCGGCGGAAATGTGATCGCGACCGTGATGTCCATCGGCGCGGTGCTCGCCGCGATGAACACGATGTATGCGAGCGTCGGCGCGCGCACGCGCGAGATCGGGACGCTGCGCGTGCTCGGCTTCCGCAGGCGCTCGATCGTCGCGGCGATTCTCATCGAGGGCACATGCCTCGCATTTGTCGGCGGCCTCATCGGCGGCGCGTTCTCGCTCCTGGCGAATGGCTACAAGACGGGCACGATGAATTTCCAGACGTTCAGCGAGACGGTCTTCGAACTGACCGTCACCGTGCCGACCCTCGCGAAGGGCCTCGCCTTTGCCGCGCTCGTCGGCCTGCTCGGCGCGCTGCTCCCCGCGCTGCGGGCATCGCGGATGCCGGTGATCCAGGCGTTGAAGGCCGTCTGAACCGCGCTACACTCGCGCACATGGACGCGGCAAAATTGCAGACCATTCAGATTTCGGAAGGTGGACGGCGGCGCTCTCAGGGATCGTTCCGTTACATCATCATCGGCGTGATCATCGCGACTGCCATCGCACTCTACATCGCGAAACCGTGGGCCACGGACTCACGCATCGGCACCGGCAAGACCGCGCAGCCCGGCGAAAAATCCGCGAAGCCCGCGGCCGCGCCCGCAAATGAGAAGCCCACGAAGGCCGGTGACGCGGTGCTCACCGTCAGCGGCTACATCATCAATCGCGAGCGGATCGAACTCAGCCCGCGCACGATGAACGAGGTGAAATGGATCGGAGTAAAAAAAGGCGACCCGGTGAAGAAGGGCGAGATCGTCGTGCGGCTCGATGATTCGGAGCAAAAGGCGCGCATCGCGGAAATCGAGGGCCAGCTCGCCATCGCACGAGTCGCAGTCGAGCGCGCGAAGCTCAATTTCAACCGGATGAAGCAACTGCGCGCCTCGCAGATCGAATCCGCCGAAAAGGCAGACGAGGCCCGGCTCGCGGTGACCTCCGCGGAGGCGCAGGTGACGCAGCTCGAGGGCACGCGCGCGATGGCTCAGGTATGGCTCGACTGGACGGTGATCCGCTCGCCGATTGACGGCGTCGTGCTGGAAAAACTTTCGCATCCCGGCGAACTTGTGACGCCGCAGACCTTCGGTGGCACAGGCAGCCACGGCCCGAGCAGCGCGCTGCTCTCCCTAGCCGATCCGAACGATCTCCAAGTCGAGGTGGACATCAGCGAAGCGGATCTCCCGAAGGTCTCGATGAACCAGCCGTGCCGCGTGAGCCCCGAGGCGTGGCCGGAAAAAATCTACCTCGGCGTCGTAGCCGAGATCGCGCCCGAGGCCAACCGCCAGAAGGGCACGCTGCAGGTGAAGGTGAAGATCGCAAAGCCCGACCGCTTCCTCACGCCGGAGCTGAGCGCGAAGGTGGAGTTCCTCAAAGGCGGCGGGTAGAAACTGAACGGCCGTTTTGCGCGGTGCATGATTCGAGCACCAAAGGTGCGAAACATGCCAGCCCAGGGCAACGCCCTGGGAAAGGTGCATGACATGAACAAAGCCCTGAAGGGGCGTGACAGCGATGGCGCCGCCCCTTCAGGGCTCCGTCTTTTTGAATGCAAGACCCAGGGCGGCGCTCGTTCCTCGCTTGCCTTGGGCTGGCATGTCACGGGCCGTTGGACCTCAGGACCACCACCTTCGCCCGCTCCGATGCTCAGTTCAGGCTGGCATCGTCGCTTTTGATTCGTGAGTTCTGGCAGCCCTACGCGACGCGATCGTCATTGCGATCACGAGTAGCGACAGCACTCCGCATGCGACGGAAAATACTTCGCCGTGCCGCGTGTAGAAGGTCTCGCGCAGTTCGGTCGGCACGCTCACCGGCTGCATTTTCCAACCCTCGGTGAACGGCTCCATCCACCGCTCCACGCGCCCAAAGCTGTCCACCGATGCCGTGATGCCGTTGTTCGTGCAGCGCACCATCGGGCGGCGGTTTTCGATGCAGCGGAATATGGAATCATTCGTGTGCTGATCGAGTTCCGCGGTATGGCCGAACCATCCGTCGTTCGTGAGGTTCACGAGCAGGTGCGCGCCGAGTTTCACCTGCGCACGCGTGATGTCCCCGCGCGTGTCCTCGAAGCACACCAAGGGCGCGAGCTTCAGCGCGGGCTTCGCGAGTGAAAAAATGCCCGGCCCTTTTCCCGGCTTGAAATCGCCCTGCACCATCCCGCCGAAAATGGGGCCGAGCAGCGGGCGCAGCGGCAGATATTCGCCGAAGGGAACGAGCTGCTGCTTGTCGTAAAACTGCGGCTCCTTGTCCCCACGCTGGATGAATGCCGCGCTGTTGTGATCCTCGCCCATCGCGCCGCGGTTCAGATCATCGGTGCCGATCATCAGCGCCGGAACGAGATCTGCACGCCCATGCACCCAAGCGACCGTATCCACATCGCCGAGCATCCCGCCAGGCACGGATGCCTCCGGCCACAGGAGCAGATCCGGCGAGGCTGTGGCGGCGAGATCGCTCAGGAATTCCATCCGATCGAAAATCTCCGGCCAGCGTTCCATGTCCATCTTGTCCCGCTGCTCGATGTTCGGCTGCACAGCCGCGACACTCAACGACACGGCCTGCGCGGGCGACTGCTGCGCGCGGATGAGCACGCGCGTGCCGAAGCCGAACGCGAACACGACCAGCCCGGCGGTGACCGCAAAATCAAAGTGCGGACGCAGGCGGATACGGCCGATCTCCGCACGCACGCGCAGGACGGTGATGAGCAGGATTGCATTGCACATCACGACCAGGAAACTGAGGCCGCCGACGCCGGTGAATTCCGCGATCTGGATCAGCGGCAAGTCACGGTGCAGCGCGACGCCGAGCTTGTTCCAGCCGAAGCCCGAGAGCATCCATCCGCGCATCCACTCGAGCGCGACCCACGATACGGCGCAGAAAATCGCGATGCCGAGATTCCGGGACGACTGGAGCAGCAACGGACGCTCGAAACGCGCAAGTGGATCGGGAGGCGGCAGCGGACGAAACTGCGCTTCGGCAATCCATCCGGCGAGCCACGCCCACACCGCCGGGTAAAGCGAGAGGTATGCGGCAAAGAGCAGCGGCAGGCCGATCAGCGCGCGGGAACGGAAGAGCGGCGCGAGTTCCGAGAACCACGAAAATGTGATGGTGAAAAAGACAAGGCCCGCGAGGTAGCCGAGCGCGAAGTGCCGCCGTCCGCGCCGTTTTTCCCTCTGCGGAATCCACACCGCCATGAGCAGCGGGATGAGCGCGACGAAGGCAAGCCCGCCGACATCCGCAGGTGGAAAACTGAGCACCAGCAGCACGCCGCTGAGCACCGCCGCCAGCCACGGCCACGCGCGCTTGAAAAACTTCACGCGTGGAACTTGGCGATTTTTTCGACGACGTAGTCCACCTGCGCGGGCGAAAGTTCCGGGTAGATCGGCAACGCGAGCGACTCGCGCGAGGCCCGTTCGCTCTCGGGAAAATCACCCTCGCGGCAGCCGAGATCGCGGAAGCATTCCTGCATGTGCAGCGGCAGCGGGTAGTAAATTTCCGAGCCGATTCCCGAATCGTTGAGATGCTTTCTCAGTGCATCACGCTTCGTCGAGCGGATGATGAACTGGTTGTAGATGTGGTGGTTTTCCGTGCCCGTTCCGGCCCACGGCTCGACGGGCAGCGTGAGCACCTTGTCGAGCCCGCGCGCGATGAGACCCTCGCGGTAGCGGGCGGCATTTTTCCGGCGAGCCGCGCCCCATTCGTCGAGGTGCGGGAGTTTCACGGAGAGCACGGCGCTCTGGATCGCATCAATGCGGAAATTGCCGCCGATCCACTTGTGGAAATATCGCGGCTCCATGCCGTGATTTCGCAGTGCGCGGATTTTCGCGGCGAGCGCGTCGTCCGCGCAGGTGACCATGCCGGCGTCGCCGAATGCGCCGAGGTTTTTCGTCGGGTAAAATGAGAACCATCCGGCCTCGCCGATCGCGCCCGCGCCGCCGAGCGGATGCCGCGCGCCAAGTGCCTGCGCCGCGTCTTCGAGCACGGGGACGCCGTGCTTTTTTCCAAGCGCGAGGATCGCGGCCATGTCCGCGCAGCAGCCGAAAAGGTGGACGGGAATGATGGCCTTTGCGCCGGGATTTTTCCGCAGCGCGTCTTCGAGCGCGGCGGGCGAGATATTGAAGGTCGCGGGATCAATGTCCACGAACACCGGGCGCGCGCCGAGGCGGCTCACACAGCCGGCAGTCGCGAAAAATGTGTAGGGCGTCGTGAGCACGACATCGCCCGGCCCGATACCGAGCGCCATGAGCAGGACGAGCTGCGCATCCGTGCCCGAGGACACGCCGATGCAATGGCGCGCGCCGCAGTAGGCCGCGACGGCCTTTTCAAATGCCTCGGTCTTCGGCCCGAGCACGAGCGCCTGACTGTCGCACACGGCCTCGATTTCGGCCATGATGGCGGACTTGAGCGGGGCGTATTGTGCGCGGAGATCGAGAAGCGGAACCTGCATCCGCGCACCATGCGGAACGCGGCGCGCGCGCGTCGAGGCGGTTTTGCGCGGGCGCGGAAAAATCCGGGTGGTGCACGCGGCTCACCTGCTGGCTGCGGCGACCTACCGCAGACATTCGCCGCGCATGTGTCCGTGAACGCCGGGCAGATGGGACGCTCCTTTCAAACGCAGAGGCGCAGAGGGAAAGTGTTGAGGCCCGCAGAGGGAAACGAAAACTTTCCCAAGCGTCCGTCTCTGTTTTTCTCAGCGCCTCTGCGTAAAAATTCAGGGCATCCAGCTTCAATCCCGGCTGCACCGCGCTATGTCTCTGCGTCTAAAATGGACCCGACGGCCTCGCACGCTGGCAGCGTCAACGAGGCAGACAGGCTGGAAGCCCGTCTGCCATGACAGGCGAGGACGCCTGTCTTCCGTCCGCCTTTCAACGCTCAACGCCCAACTCTCAACTTTTCCCCTGCTACGACAGCGTGATGCTGCGGCCCGGCTCCAGCTCGAAGTCCGCGATGAATTGCTCGGTCACGTTTGGCGAGATCACGTCGGCGAGGAACTTGATGTAGATGGAGTCCTGCTGCACGAGCTTGAGGCGTTCGAGGTTGCCCACATCAATGGCGAAGAAAAATTGCCAGGCCGATTTCGCATCCACATTTTTTCCCGATCGCATGCCTGAGACCTCGGGGATCTTCGCGAGGCTCATGCGCGCTAAGATCATCATCTCGTCGAGCTTCGCCTCATCCACATGCGGCTGAACCCGGAACAATGCGACGCGGTGGATCATTGAGGGAGTTGAGTGTTGAAAGTTGAGAGTTAAGAGGAAGAAGTGCGCTGCGCGTTCGTTGTGGGGTGCGCCCGATTTCTTCCGGGACTGAAAAGAAAACGCTGATGCGAGCGGCGGACTTCCGCCTCTCAACTCTCAACCTTCAAATCTCAACCTGCTATCCCTTCTTCCAGTCGAGCACACCCTTCCGGATGGCATAGACGTAGCCGACGGTGACGAGCGAGAGGAAACCAGCCATGCCCCAGAAAATCACGGTGCCGTGCGCCTTTAGCATCGCGGTGAAATTCACGCCCCACGGGTAGAGGAAGACCACCTCGATATCGAAGAGGATGAACAGCATCGCCACGAGGTAGAATTTTACCGAGAAGCGAGGCTGGGCCTCGCCTTGCGGCACCATGCCGCACTCGTAGGCGGAGTCCTTCATCGGAGTTCGCTTCGCGGACTTGCCGAGGAGCACGCTGATGAGGAGCGTGGTGATGCCGAAGCCGAGGACGATCCCGACTTGGATGAGAATGGGCAGGAAATCCTTCACTGATTAAATGGCGGGGGTGACGTTCGTTTCGAGCTTCGCGAGTTCCTTCGGGAGGCCCTTGTAGCTCTTCTTGCCATCCTTGCCGACGGTGATTTTCACCATGCCCCGTCCGACGAGGGCCTGGAGCTTCTCGTAGGAGCGGAGGCGGAGCATCTCTTCGCCACCGCTGGCGGCGTTGCGCGCCTTGAGATTCTCATGCACGACGTCAAAAAGATCCTTGAACTCATAACCAGCCTTGCCCGACAGCACCGCGGCGAGTTCCTCCGTCACCAAATCTGGCAGACGACGACTGAATGCAGGTTTCTTCGTGATAGACATAGGAAAACATCGTATAGCACAAATCCGATCCTCAACGAGCGAAATTTTCAAGCCCGTGACATCGCTGTGCAGTTATCTTGTCCTCAGGCATTTGCGACGGAAAGAGCGCCCCCGAAAAGCGCCTGTTCGGGCTTCACTGTTCCTCGATGCGGCCAACCGCCTTCAGCCCGCGTTCGCTGAGTTCGAAGACCTCCAGGCTCACCTTCGCCGCCGGGCTCCGCCACGCCTCGAGGATCATCGGCGAGTAGTCGGACAAGTCCACCGCAAGCGCCGGAAAGACGAACACCGTCTGCCGATTCGGAAAGACGAGCATCAGCTTCGGCCCGAAGACATCCTCGAACTGCTTGCGGAATTCCGGTGCGGACACGGTGACACAGACCGGAAATTTGTCCGATCGCAGCACGGCATATTCCACGACGTTCTTCGAGTTCCGCACCCACTCCACCTTCACATGCCGCAGCCAGTCCGACGCGATCCGGGCCGTCAGCTTGCGCACCGTTTCCTCGTTCAGCCCCGCCGCGGTCCATACCGCGACCGTCGGAAATTCCACGCCGTTTTCGCCGAGCCTCGCCGGGGCGAGCACCGTATTCTTCGCGCCGGCGAGCGGAAACGAAATCTCGTGCGCCATGAATTTCGGCGAGGGGAGAAAGAACCAGTCGTTCGCATTTCCGACGCAGGCGGAGAGCAGGAAAATGAGCGCGTACAGCAGGCGGAGGACAGGCGGTGCCGCCTTTGGCCGTTGGCCGTTGAGCCCACCGCAGGCGCGTTCCGAATCTGGATGCGCGCCGTGACATCGCTTCGCGGCTGCGCGGGGGCAAACGTCCAGCATCCAACGACCAACGTCTAACATCCAACGCAGCAGAGCCGCGCGATTCCCTTCCCGATTTCCCCGCGCCGTGCTACCGCTCCGCGCATGATCACGCACCTCTCCGGCACGCTCGTCGAAGCGCTTCCCACACATATCGTCCTCGATGTCGGCGGCGTTGGTTATCACGTGCTCATTCCTCTTTCGAGCTACGACAAGCTCCCCGCCGCCGGCACGCAACTCAAAATCCTCACGCACCTCGCCATCCGCGAAGACGCGCACGTGCTCTATGGCTTCATGTCCGCCGCCGAGCGCGACCTTTTCCGCCTGCTCGTGAACCACGTCAGCGGCATCGGCCCAAAGACCGCGCTCGACGTGCTCAGCGGCACCACGGTCTCTAATTTCAAAGCGTGCGTCGTCGCCGGCGACGTGGCCGCGCTTTCGAGGACGAAAGGAATCGGCAAGAAGACCGCCGAACGGATCATCGTGGAACTGAAGGACAAAGTCGGCATCGCCGCCGCATGGGAAGCTGCGAGCGCCGCACACGCACCCTCGGCGGAGGATGCAAAAATCACCGACGCCGTGCTCGCGCTGATCGCCCTCGGCTACAAGCAGGTGGACGCGCACAAGGCCGTGAAACAAGCCGTCGCCAAGACGCCCGACGCCGCCGTCGAGTCCCTCGTCACCGCCGCGCTGAAGCTGCTGCTGTGATGCGGACACTCCTGTCCGCATAATCGCTCGTCCTCGCCGCCGCCAGTGTGCGGACAAGGGTGTCCGCATCACTCCGGCACCACCTCCGCGAGCGCCCGCCACTGCGCATCCACCGCCTGCGCGAGCTGCTGCTCGCTCACGCAATACGGCGGCATGAGCACCAGCACATCGCCGACACATCGCGTGATCAATCCATGCGCCCGCGCCGCCTCGCTCACTCGGAAACCCACACGCTGCTCCGCGGAAAAACACCGCCGCGTCGCGAAATCCTCAACGATCTCGATCGCACAGATCATCCCCTCGCACCGCACATCGCCCACATTCGGATGCTCCCAAAACCGCTGCGCAAGCGCGCACAACTTTTCTCCGCGAGCACGGACGTGCGCCATCGGATGCACCGTCTCCAACAGCCGCAAGCTCGCGAGCGCCGCGGCACAGCCGAGCTGATTCCCGCTGTAGCTGTGCCCGTGAAAAAATGTCCGCCACTCCGAATGCTCGCCATCGAACGCCTCAAAGATCTCCGCGCTCGCGACCGTCGCTGCCAGCGGCAGATACCCGCCGGTGATTCCCTTTCCGAGCGCGAGCACATCCGGCATCACGCCCTCGTGCTGACACGCAAACATCGCGCCCGTCCTGCCAAAGCCCGTCATCACCTCATCGAGCATCAGCCACACCCCGCGCTCGCGGCACAGCGCGGCGACGCGAGCGAGGTAGCCGTGCGCGTGCATCGTCATCCCCGCCGCGCCCTGCACGCGCGGCTCCATCACAAATGCGCTCGCGGCATCGCCGAGATCATCCAGCGCCTTCGCGACTTCGCCCACGCATTCCCATTCGCACTTGCGTGAAAGCCGCGCATCCGTCCCGCGCTCGGGCACGGCGCGATTGAACGGACACCGGTAGCACGCCGGAGACATGACCTCGCGGCTCCCGAACATCAGCCCGCGATACGTCCCGTGAAACAGCGCGCTGTGCCCCACGCTCATCGCGCCCACCGTGTCGCCGTGATACCCTGCACCGAGCGAAACAAACTTGCGCCGCTCCCCTTCCCCACGCTGCTGCCGGGCCTGATGGATCATCTTCAGTCCCGCCTCTACCGCCGTGGATCCGTCGTCGGAATAAAACACGCGCCATCCCTCCGGCGCATCGTCCTGCGTAAACGCGCGCAGCAGCTCAAACGCAAACTGCGGCGCGACATCATTCGTCAGCCCGAGAAACGACGTGTGCGCCACGCGCCCGAGCTGTCCGCGGATCGCGGCATCAATTTCCGGGCGCCGGTGCCCGTGCAAATTCGTCCAGATGGACGAATTCCCATCCAGATACTCACGCCCCTCCGCATCGCGCAGCACCGCGCCGTCTGCCTCCACAATCACGAGCGGCGTGCCCGCATTCCACCCGCGCATCTGCGTGAACGGATGCCACACATGTCGCTTGTCGAGTTCGGTGGAGTCCATCGTCGCACGATGCACGCGTTGCGCGACACGAGGCAAGCGCACGGATGCCGCGCTTGTGCCGCGCGCGCAGTTCCGCTACGCAGCGACCGATGGCCGAACCGACCCTACCCACCGACGCAGCAGACCGGCGTCCGCTGAAGTCGCGTTCGTATGCTTGGGTGCGGCGGTTTGCGGCGGCGCTCGTGCGGGCGAAAATCACGCCGAATGGCATTTCGATCTTCGGCGTGGTGCTCGCGATTATCGGATTTGCTATCCTGTGGACGGTCTCGCGCGGATGGCTTCCGGCGTCGCTCGGCCTGCTGCTCGCCGCCGTGTGCGTGCAGGGCCGGCTCATGTGCAACATGATGGACGGCCTCGTCGCCGTCGAAGGCGGGCTGAAGTCGAAGGGCGGCGATCTCTTCAATGAAATCCCCGACCGCATCGAGGACGCATTGTTCCTCGCCGGCGCAGGCATCGCGTGCGGACACGTCGCGCTCGGTCTCCTCGCATCGGTGCTCGCAGTCTTCACCGCGTATGTGCGCGCATTCGGCGCATCGCTCGGCCAGGGGCAGGATTTCTGCGGCCCGCTTGCGAAACCGCAGCGCATGTTTTTCCTCACCGCCGGACTACTCGCAGCAGCGATCGACGCGCTCTGCAATTTCACCGTAGTTTTGTCGCATGTGCAGCTTGGCCAACTTGGCCGTCTCGTAGCAGCGATCGGCAAGTTCTGCAATTTCACCGGCAACATCCTCGCGTGGATGCTCGCCTTCATCGCGGCGGGCACCGCGGTGACGGCTGCGCGCCGCATCGTCCGCTGCTACCGCCGCTCGTCATGACCGCGTCCTTCCTCGCATGGGTCGCCCGCATCCTCACCGGCGCACGCGCGCGCTGGCAGGGCTGCGCGCCGGTCGCCGACCAGCGCGTGTATTTTGCAAACCACACGAGCAATCTCGACTTCGTCCTGCTGTGGGCGTCGCTGCCCGACGATCTGCGGCGCAGGACGCGGCCCGTCGCTGGGCGCGACTACTGGAAGGGCGGCGTGCGCGAATGGCTCGCGAGCCGTGTCTTCCGCGCGGTCCTCATCGAGCGCCGCACCGTCACGCGCGACAGCAATCCGCTCACGCCGATGCTCGACACGCTGCGCGGCGGCGAGTCGCTCATCATTTTCCCCGAGGGCACGCGCAACCCCGACGGCGAAGTGAATCCGTTCCGTCCTGGGCTTTTTCACATCGCAAAAGCCCTGCCCGAAATTCAGCTCGTGCCCGTCTTTATCGAAAACCTCAACCGCGTGCTGCCGAAGGGTGAAATCCTCCCCGTCCCGATGCTCTGCTCGGTCACATTCGGCGAACCCCTCCGCCTCGCGCAGGGCGAAATGAAACCTGATTTCCTCACCCGCGCCCGCGACGCGATGCTGGCACTGCGCCCGAAATGAACCTCGATCGCCAGACCCTCTTTCTCCTCGGCGGCGTGCTCGCGTTGCTGATCGTCGCGAGCATCATCGGCGCAATTTTGAAAGCGCGCGTGAAGGGCGAAAGCGGTCGCCGCGTCGTGGACAACCTCAACGCTCGCACCCGCGCATGGTGGGTGATGTGCATCGTCTTCGGCGGCGCGCTCGCGCTCGGGCGCACGGCGCTCGTCGTCATGTTTTCGCTGATGTCCTTTCTCGCGCTCCGCGAATTCATCACGCTCACGCCCACGCGCCGCGCGGATCATCGCACGCTGTTCTGGGCATTTTTCATCATCCTCCCGCTGCACTACTGGCTCCTCGCGACCGCGTGGTACAATTTCTTCATCGTCCTCATCCCGGTGTATGCGTTCCTCTTCATCCCCATGCGCAGCGCGCTCGCGGGCGACACGGAGCACTTCATGGAGCGCACCGCGAAAATCCAATGGGGCCTCATGCTCGCCGTCTATTCCGTGAGCCACGCGCCCGCGCTGTTCCTCCTCGAGATAAAAGGAATGCCGGACTGCCATGCGCGGCTGCTCTTCTTCCTCGTGTGCATCGCGCAAATCTCCGACGTGCTGCAGTACGTCTGGGGCAAAATCTGCGGCAAACATCCCGTCGCGCCAAAGCTGAGCCCAAACAAAACCATCGAAGGCCTGGTCGGGGGCGGACTCTCGGCGACTGCCGTCGGCGCCGCGCTGTGGTGGAGCACGCCGTTCACGCCGCTTCAGGCCGCGGGAATGGCCGCGGTAATCGTGGTCATGGGATTCTTCGGCGGACTCGTGATGAGCGCGATCAAGCGCGACCGCGGCGTGAAAGACTACGGCGAACTCATTCCCGGCCACGGCGGCGTGCTCGACCGCATTGATTCGCTCTGCTTCGCCGCGCCGGTGTTCTTCCACCTCGTGAAGTGGATCTGGACGTGAAAATGAACGGCAACTTCGTAGCGACGCTGACCGCCCGTTTTTTTCAGACTCACGAGTTGGAGGGCGGCGCGACTTCATCTGAGTTGGCAGTCGGCGCGGCTGCATCCGAGCGCCAAAGGCGCGAACCATGCCAGCCCAGGGCAACGCCCTGGGTTGCTGGTATAAAAACGACCAAAGCCCTGAAAGGGCGGCACCACGATGGCGCGCCCCTTCAGGGCTTTGATCCTGTTAAACCACGTTCCCAAGGCGTTGCCCTAGGCTGGTATGTCGCCGGGCCTTTGGCCCTCAAAAGTGTCGGCATACAAGTGCCGTGCAGACTCCATTACTTCAACGAACAGTCATGACTCCCGCACCGCTCCCGCAAAATCCCGTGCTCACCGGCACGCGCACCACATTCACCGCCGACGACGGCGAGACGCTGCAATACAAAATCTGGGCTCCTGCCACCGGCTTCAAGCGCGCCATGCTGCTCTTGCACCGCGGGCACGAACACGCAGATCGCTGGGATGCCGTGGTGCCGCACCTCGCGCTGCCGGACACAGCGATCTTCGCATGGGAAGCGCGCGGTCACGGACAGTCTCCGGGGCGTCGCGGACATGCGCCGGGCTTCATGGCCTACGTGCGCGACATGGAGACATTCGCGAATCACATCACCGCCACGCACGGAATACCGCTGGAGCAAATGTCCGTCGTCGCGCACAGCGTCGGCGCGGTCGTCGCAGCAGCGTGGGCGCACGACTACGCGCCGCCGCTCGCCGCACTCGTGCTCGCGACTCCGGCCTTCGAGGTGAAGCTCTACGTCCCCGGCGCGCTCGCGGGCACGCGAATGCTGCTGAAGCTCAAACCGGACGCCACCATCAAGAGCTACGTGAACGGCGCATGGCTCACGCGCGACGGCGTGGAGCAGCGCGCCTACGACGCGGACAAGACGATCTCGAAGGACATCTCCGCACGCATCCTCGTCGAGCTTTTCGACACCGCGCAGCGCACGATCGCCGACGCCGCGGTGATGACACAGCCGCTCCTGCTTTTCTCCGCGGGCGACGACAGCGTGGTGAAAAATTCCGCGCATGAAGATTTCTTCCTGCGCAACGGCGCGGCGGTGAAAGAGCACGTCGCGCTGCCATTCGCGCGCCACGCAATCTTCCACGATCTCTGCCGCGAGGAAGTATGCGCGACCATTCGCCGGTTTGTGCAGGAGCAGGCCGACGGCAAGCCCGCCTCCTCGCGCGGCGACGAACGCGGCCCGACGAAATACGAATACGACACGCTGCGCCAGCCGCTCTCTGCGCTCTCGCTGAAAGGCATGTCGTTCGCCGTGCAGCGCCTCTCGATGCGGACGATGGGCAAGCTCAGTGAAGGCATCACCCTCGGACTCCGCACGGGCTTTGATTCCGGCGAATCGCTCGACTACGTCTATCGCAACGAAGCGCGCGGCTTCCCCGTGATCGGCCAGATGATCGATCGCGGATATCTCAACGCAATCGGCTGGCGTGGAATCCGCCAGCGCCGCGAGATGCTGCGCGCCGCACTCCAGCGCGCCGCGTCCGCCGTGCGCAAGGACGGCCTGCCGCTCCACGTCGCCGACATCGCCGGCGGCGCAGGCCGCTACCTGCTCGACCTGCTCGCATCGGACGAAGGCACGGGCTTCTCCGCAACGTGCCGCGACCGCAGCGAGACCGCGCTCGCAGTGGGACGCGCAAGCGCCGACGCGCTCGGCCTCGAAACGCACATCAAGCACGAGAAAGGCGACGCATTTGATCCCGCATCCATCGCAACGATCTCACCGCAACCCGGCATCGCGGTCGTCTCAGGACTCTACGAACTTTTCCCCGCAAACGATCTGCTGCGCCGCTCACTCGGGGCGCTGCACGCACTGCTCCCGGCAAAAGGCTGGCTGCTCTACACGTGCCAGCCGTGGCATCCGCAGGTGGAAATGATCGCCCGCGTGCTGCCGAACCGCGACGGCCAACCGTGGATCATGCGCCGCCGCGCGCAGGGCGAAATGGATTCGCTCGTTCGCGAAGCCGGCTTCACCAAGGCCGCGCAGTGGACCGACGACTTCGGCATCTTCACCGTCGCCGCCGCGCGGAAGCCGTGAACGCCGAGTGCGAAAGCGCGACCGCTGTCAGGGGAAATCCGGGCGCGGAGCGCGGCTTGCGCTTGCGCGGACTCGCGTGGCTCTCGCTCTGCGGCCCGTGGTTTTTCATCGCATACGGATTTTGCAATTGGTTCACGTCGCGCCGCACGGATGTCGGCACCTGGTATTGGGAGTGGGAAAAGCGCGTGCCCTTCGTGCCGGAACTCGTCGTCCCGTATTGGTCGCTCGATCTGCTTTTCGTCATCGCATTTTTCCTCCCGCGCACGAAAGACGAACTGCGCATCCTCGGCACGCGCATCTTCGCGATCATCACACTCACCGGCGTGTGCTTTTTGATCTGGCCTCTGAAGTTCGATCTCCCGCGCCCCATGCCGACGGGATGGACCGCGCCGTTCTTCCGCGCGCTTTACGCAAACGATCTGCCCTTCAATCTCGCGCCATCGCTGCACATCGGCCTGCGCTGTCTTTTCTGGATCACGTACGGCCGGCACATGCGCGGCTGGGCGCGGACCGCGATGCGCTGGTGGTTCATCACCATCGGCGTCTCCACGCTGCTCGTGTGGCAGCACCACCTCATGGACGTCGTCACCGGCTTCCTCATGGCGTACGCGATCGTCGCGCTGCTGCCGGATCGCACCACGCAGCCCGGCCCGCACGGATGGATGGGAAAAACGGGCGCATCCTCGCACCGGCTCGCACTGCGCTACGGCGCAGGCGCATTCGCCTGCACGCTGCTCGCGCTGCCCGCGTTTTTCCATGGCGCATGGCTGTGGTTCGGATGGCCAGCGATCGCGTGCGCGCTCACCGCGCTCGCGTACGCCACGGCAAATCCACGCTGGCTGCAAAAATGTTCCGGCAGTCCCACGCCCGCCGCCGAGTGGATCCTGCTGCCCGTCACGCTCATCGCGCGGCTGTGGCAGATGCGTTGGCTGCGACGCCAGCCCGCGTGGCACGAAGCCGCGCCCGGTGTCTTCTTTGGCCGACACCTCACGGACTCGGAAGCACGCGCATTTCTCGCAACGCATCCAAACCTCGCCGTGATCGATCTCACCGCCGAGAGCAAGGAAGCCACGCCCTTCCGCGAACAAGCTCACTATTTTCCGCTCCCGATCCTCGACCTCACCGAACCCGACGCGACGACATGTATGAGGGCGTGCGAAATCATCCGCGAGCACCTCCCACGCGGCCCGGTCTTCATCCACTGCCTGCTCGGCCTCGGCCGCAGCGCGCACATCGCCGCCGCATGGCTCCTCGCCAGCGGGAAGTGCAAGGACGCGGGCGATGCGGTCGCCACACTCCGCGCGCTCGATTCGAGCGTGGTGTTGAATGCGGCGTCCTCGTGAAGGCGGATCACAGGCGTCCCGCCTGTGAAGGCAGGCAGTCCGTCCCGGCTGCCCGGACGCGCGCACAAGCAGGCTACCATCACAGCCGGGACGGCTGTGTTCCGCGCGCACAGCGTTGCCGCATTATCCAGCGTTTCCCTTCTCTTTTCTTCACATAAACTCGACCCGTTTCCTACACACGATCGAACGCAACCGATGATGCCCGCCATCACCCTCTCCTCGTCCGCAAAGTTCCGCGCAGCACCGTCCGTGCTCGTTGCGATCCTGGTGTCATTCTTCGTGCTCGTGCGCCCATCACATTCCGAGACGGGATTGAAAATCGAACTGATCTCCGAGCAATCGGCCATCGTCCCGGGCATGCCATTCACCGTCGGGCTGTGGCTCGTGCATGATCGCGGGTGGCACACGTATTGGCGGTTCCCCGGCATCGTCGGCGTGCCCACGCAATTGAAGTGGAAACTGCCGCCCGGCTGGAAGGCAGGCGAACTCATTTATCCAGCACCCGAGCGCACGCACATGTTCAAGATCGCAGCGCAGGGATTCGATCGCGATGCGATGTTGCGCGCCGAACTCACGCCGCCTGCAAAACTGAAAACCGGCGAGAACATCACGCTCACAGCAAGCGCCTCATGGATGTGCTGCGGGACTTCCTGCCAGCCGGGATGGAAGGAACTCAGCCTCACGCTGCCAGTGGCGGAAAAATCCGCGCTCAGTCCAAAATGGCACAAGCTGCTCGACGAAGAACGCGCCCGCGCAGAACGGCCCAGCGACGAGTGGAGCGCCTCCGCCGTTGAAAAAGATCGGACCATCACGCTGACGATCAAGCCCGCTTCCGCCAAGGCCCGCCGCGCGAAAAGCCAGCGTGAAGCGGATCGGATCATCGCCTTCACCGAGGACGGCTGGTTCGACACGGACAAGCCGCAGCTCATCCGGCTTCACGACGACGGCAGCCTCACAATCACACTCACAAAGGCCGAGACCTACGCCGGCGGAAAACCGCCGAAGACCCTGCGCGCAATCCTGCGCAATGACGCTGGCTGGCACCAAGGCGGCGCGCTCCAGTGCCTGCAAATCGCACCGAAGATTCAGCGCGAAGATTGAATCCGCGCGAAGAAAATCGCGTACATTTTTCCAGCACTGAAACCCGTCCCGCATCCCACACTCACAACATCACCCCCGATCAATGCGGGCAACCGGCTGCACGACACCATCGCGGCCTTCCGCGTGGATCGGAAGACCGGCGGCCTCGCGTTCACCGGCCATTTCACGCCGGTCGGGAATCCCTCCATCATCGTCTTCCTCAACCTCGCGAAGGGCGGGTAACCCTGCCAACGGGATACCGACGATAATGCCGCCCTGCGCCGCTACGGAACGGTGTCCCCTATTTCCCATCTCCTCGTCCTGAGTCATGCGTCCCATCTTCAGGTAACTTGTGAAGTGCTTGCGCTGGTAATTCCGTGCGCGATACGTTTCAAAAAATGAGAAAGACGATGTTCCTCCTGTCTTGCGTGCTGCTCTTCGTGTGCGAGAAGCCCTCCGCCGAGCGCGAGCCACTCGAAAAGACCCCTGCTGGCGGGGACGCAATCGCGCAGTTCAATCTCGGCGTGAATTACGGCACGCGTGAAGGCTTACCCAAGGACGAGGCCAGAGCCTTTGAGTGGTTCCAAAAAGCAGCCGCCCAAGGAAGCGATAAGGCCCAATTCCTTGTCGGTAAAATGTATGCGCAAGGTGCAGGATCGTAATTGTGCTGACTTGATGAAGTCACTCTTGCGATACGCCCTTCTCGCCCTCGTGCTGGGTGCCGCTTCGCGTCCCGCCCTGGCCGCGAAGTGGCAGTATCAGACTGCGTTTGAGACGGGCACGAAGCAGGCCGACGGCAAGGCCGAAACAGGGACCGCATTCGTCTGGCTGCCACCGGCTTCGAAAACCCTGCGAGGGTTGCTGATTGGAGGCAAGATAGGGATCGAACTGGAACTCGCCCTCGATCCGGAGATCCGAAAGGCATGCGCCGACAACGACATTGGCATCATCTACTTTTTGCCGCACATCTCGAAGCTCTTCCATTATTGGGAGGAGGGCGCGACGGATGCCGCCCGCCTTCTGAAAACGATCGACGGGATCGCGGAGCTGACCGGCCATCCGGAAATCAAACGGGTTCCATGGATCACCATGGGGCACTCGACGGGCGGCATGTTCTGCCGCAACGTCGGCTACTGGCAGCCCGCGCGCGTCGGCGGCATCATCCATGTGCGCAGCGGCAATCTGTTTCAGAAGGTGCACTATCCGCCGAGTGGGTCGCTTGCGGGCGTGCCTTTCCTGGCCGTCAACGGGCAGTTTGAAACGCACGGACCCAGAGGGGGAAATCGCCCCGAGTTCGGACGGGAGACGCTGATCTATTTCAATCGCGAAGATATGCAGAAGCTTCAGCAACTCGATCCGAACCACCTTGCCGCGCTGCTCGTCGAGCCCGGCGGCGATCATTTTCATGATTCTGTCGAGACCTCCGCTTGCATCGCGCTCTTCATCAGGAAGATCGCTCATTACCGGCTGCCCGGGACACTGCCGCCAGGGGGCGGACCGGTGACGGTCATGCCGATCAAGCGGGAGGACGGCTGGCTCAGCGATGCCGACCTGTATGACCGCAAGCATGCCACGGCCCCGTTCGCGGATTACACAGGGGACAAGTCCAAAGCCTGGTGGCACTTCGACAGGGAAATCGCAAAGGCGGGCGACATCTTGCAGAGGAATGCGGGAAATTACCAGGCCCTCAGCTCCCCGACCGTCACCTGGCTCGATGACGGCGACGGCTGGACATTCCGCGTCAAGTCGGAGTTTCTCGACAGGATGCCGTCCATCTACGGTGGCAAAGTCGGGGACAAGGTGGTCGGCCACGCAACGACGCCGATTTTCTACCGCTGCCTGGCTGCCGATGGGATCACTCGGGTCGGTCCCGATACCTTCCGCGTCCTGCGCCCGACGAAGCCGGTCTTCATCGTGGCCGTCAACGAAGGGGACGAACACTTCCAGCGTACCAGTCGCACGACCAACCTGACGATCCCGCAGGCTTCGGGAACGGAGCAGGCGATCGAATTTCCGGCGCCAGCCAGCATGCGTGTCGGCGGAGAACCACAGCCGCTCACGGCCCGGGCGACGTCGAAATTGCCGGTGTATTACGAGGTTGATTACGGTCCGGTCGAGGTAAAGGACGGGACGTTGGTGCTCTCGGAGTTGCCGGTTGGGGCAAAGCTGCCGATCGAGTGCAAGGTGACCGCATATCAACAAGGCCGCCGCATCGGGGACATGATCTCTCCTGCGACTGCCGTGTCGCGGACGTTTGAGGTGATCGCGGGAGACTGAAAGCTGGCTGCGGGAAACGCGGGCGCGAACTCCGCAGTCCAAATTTCCGTGCTTATCCGGTTGCCTGACACGCTGCGAAAAACAGACTCTTTGGAAGGCAGGAAGGCGGGAAAAATGTGCAGGAAACGATCCTTTTCTGCCTTCCTGCCTTCCAAATCTGCTTTGTGTCAAGCAACCGGATATGCAGGCAAATTTCGAGACATGGGTTTCAGCACTGCGACAACTATCAGTCCTGTGGGAGCCTGCCCAGCGCGGTGAGATTGTCGGCGAGTTGCGCAGGTGTCGGTGGCGGGTGCGTGGGTCGAGATGGGGACTGCGCAGATGGTGCAGGAGAGGCGACGGATGCGCGGGTGTCCCAACGGGATCCGGCTCTTTCTTTTTCCTTATCGCCGCGCGTGCGGCGGGTAGAAAGAGGAACCTTATGCTTCGCCACCTCGCTCTCCTGTTCATTGCGGCTTCGTTCACGTTTGCCGACGACATCCCGAAAAATCTCACCGTGGAAAATCTGCCGCCGATCACGCCGGAGACGCGTGCTTCGGCGGGACGCTATCTTGAATCCCGCACGGCGGTTTTTCACGGCTGGCTGCCGGGGACGCGCGAGATGCTGATCACGACGAGGTTTGCGGACACGGCGCAGGTGCATCATGTGAAAATGCCGGGCGGTGCGCGCAGGCAGCTCACGTTTGGCCGCGAGCCGATCGGCGGACTGGTCGTGCAGCCGAAGCTCGGGAAGGCGTTTGTCTTCAGTCAGGATTCGGGAGGCGGGGAGGCGTATCAGCTTCACCGTTTTGATTTCGCGGACGGGCGCTCGACGCTGCTCACCGATGGCAAATCGCGCAACACAAGCGCGCGCTGGTCGCGCGACGGGAAGCAGCTCGCCTACACGACCACGCGGCGAAACGGGAAGGACAACGACGTTCACATCATGGATCCGTTCGCACCCGAAACGGATCGCTCGGTCTTCCAAGTCGCGAGCGGCGGATGGAGCGTGAAGAGCTGGTCGCACGACGGAAAGAAGCTGCTGCTCGGCGAATACCTCTCGATCAACGAGAGCCGGCTGCACCTGCTCGACATCGCGAGCGGCAAGGCCGAGCTGCTCACGCCGCCGGGCGCGGAGAAAGAGGCATGGGCGGAGGCGACGTTCGGGCCGGATGACACGTTTGTGTGGGCACTGACGGATCGCGGGAGCGAATTCATACGGCTCGTGCGGCTCGATTTTGCGACGAAGGAAGTGCGCATGCTCGTGAAGGACATCCCTTGGAACATCGAGGACTTCGCCCTTTCCAATGACAACAAGCTCATGGCGATCGTGAGCAATGAGGATGGTGCGAGCGTGCTGCGGATCATTGACCCGCAGACCGGCGCGATCATCACGCAGCCGAAGCTGCCACTCGGCGTGATGGGCGCGGTGTCGTGGAATGCGAACGGACACGAGGTCGCATTTTCGCTGAACTCGGCGAAGTCGCCGACCGACGCTTGGAGCTACGATCTCGCCACGGCGCAGCTCACGCGCTGGACGGAGAGCGAGATCGGCGGGCTCGATCCTGCGCAATTTTCCGAACCGGAAATCGTGCGTGTGAAGTCATTCGACGGGCTCGGCGTGAGCGGATTTTTGTATCGTCCCGACGCGAAGCGCTGGCCCGGCAAAAGGCCGTGCCTCGTGAACATTCACGGCGGCCCCGAGGGCCAGTCGCTGCCGGTCTTCCAAGGCCGCCACAACTACTACCTGAACGAACTCGGCATCGCGATTTTCTACCCGAACGTGCGCGGCTCGGACGGCTACGGGAAGACGTTCCTCACGCTCGACAACGGCTTCAAGCGCGAGGACAGCGTGAAGGACATCGGCGCATTTCTCAACGCGCTCGCGACGGACGAACGGCTCGATGCGGCGCGCTTCGCGGTGACGGGCGGCAGCTACGGCGGCTACATGAGCACGGCTTCGATGGTCCACTTCGGCGACCGGTTGCGCTGCGGGATTGATGTCGTCGGCGTCGCGGATTTCCTCACGTTTCTCGCAAACACGAGCGCATACCGGCTGGACTTGCGCCGCGTGGAATATGGCGACGAACGCGATCCGAAGATGCGCGAATTTCTCGTAAAGATTTCACCGAGCACACACGCGGCAGAGATCAGGAAGCCGCTGTTCATCGTGCAGGGAAAAAACGATCCGCGCGTGCCAGTGTCCGTCGCTCACTCGATGCGCGACGCGATGAAAAAAGCCGGCGGCACGGTGTCGTATTTGGAAGCGAGCGACGAAGGCCACGGCTTCGCGAAGAAGCCGAACGCGGATTTTCAATTTCTCGCGACGGTCGAATTTCTGCGCGAAAATCTGCTCAAGTAGGAACGCGTCTGCCTCACGAAAATCCCGCGCCTGCTCTCGCTCGCCGCGCTCTGCACCGGGCCAAACGTCCAACGTCCAACTCAGCGGACGGTCGTCTGTGCGTCGGCGGCGGGCAGGATGGAGTCGGGCTCGATCAGCGCGGTGATGCGGCGCTCGAATGCGGCGCGGGCGGCCTTTTCATCCTCTATGCCGGCGATGGCGATTTCGAGGGTCTGCTGGCCGAGGTGGCGCTTGCGCAGGAGGACGGCGCGCCAGCGGCTCGCGGGGTTCCATGCCTCGGGGGTTTCGGGCGCGGCGCCGGGGTCCTTGCGATCTTCCCAGATGCAGAAGAAGACGTGGTTTTTCTGCCCCTGCGCGTCAAAGCGGTAGGTGCGGAAGACGAGTTCGATGTCGCCTTTGCGGATGACGAGCGGCTCGTATTCGGCGACGCGCTGGAATCCGGCTCCGACGAGGCAGATGTCGGGATTATGCCAGCGGGCCTCGATGCGCGTGGTCGCGGCGCCGGGCATCCAGCGGAAGTGGAATGCGGTCCAGAGCGATCCGTCGTCCTCGCGCCAGCGCGCCTGTCTGCCGGTGTCGAAGCCGATGCTCCGCACGGTCGGCGTGAGTGGAATTTCCGCGAACGCAGGCTGCTTCTCGGGCCAGCCGATGCGCCACCATGCGGATGTCGCGGGCGGGGCGCTGCGGTACCACAGCTCGGTGCCGCCGGCGACGAGGACGATCCACGCGGCGAGCGCGATGGTGAGCACGGCGGGAAGGCTTTGCGGCGGGTGCACGGCGGCGGGCGCGAGGGCGCGTCCGAGCTTCGGGCGGAGGATGAGCGCGAGGACGAGGAGTCCGGCGAAGGTGATGCCGAGGATGGTGAAGCCGGCGGGGTCGTGCCATTTCCCGATCGCATCGAGCCCCTCGCGCTCGGCGACGTAGGTGAGGAGCAGTGCGCGCCCGACATTGCAGAAAAATGCGAAGACTACGCCCGCGCCGAGCAGCACGAGGCGCGAGCGGAGCGAAAACATCCAGAGCTGGCCGAGGAAAAGCGCGGCCATGATGGTGGCCTGAAATGAGCGCACGCCGCTGCACGCCTCCTCGATGCCGACGAGGCCGCGGCCGATGCGGATGAGGTTGCCCTCCTGGATCGCCGGGACGGAGCAGAGGTTCAGGCCGGTGACGGTGAGCGATGAGACCCACGCGGTGAAATTTTGGATGATGCCCAGCTCGATTTTTGTCGGCCACGGGACGGCGACGAGGGTGAATGCGAGCGGGAATGCAAAATGCCGCAGCCACGGAGCGCCGCCAGCAAGGTGGATCGCGCAGAGCGTGATGCCCGTGACGGAGAGGGCGAACGACCACTGCACGAAGCGCCAGTCGGGCGTGGCCTCAAGCAGAAGGCTCACGGGCAGCAGGCACACGGCGAGTATCACGATGATGAAAATGGCCGGACCACGGCGCTGCGGCGGCGCGGCGTGAGGCCGCGTGTTCCAGCATTCCCAAAGGAGAAAAAGTGCGAGCGCTGGGACGGTCCAGCCGTAGGCGTACTGCGGGTTCGACGACCAGAATGCGCTGAGGCTCCGGACCAGACCGGCCCAGAGGAGGAGAAACGTAAGGATGGCGATCCAGAGAATGCCGCGCCTGCGTTGGTTCATCGGCGCGACGTTTTCACAGAAGGCGCAAAAGCCAAGGCAAACCTCGGAAACGCGATGTGAAAATCGGATGACGCTGCGGGGAATCTCGCGCGGTGGTGCTGCAAATTTAGAGAAACCACGAATAGACACGTAGAGACGCGAATAGGATTCCCAAAGGACGGATCTTCGCTCCATCCGTGTTTTTTTGTGTCCATTCGTGGTTGGATTTGAACCATGAACTGCCGCGCGGGATGCTTGCGCGGGCGTGCATTATCCGTAGCCTCCCGCGGGTTCGGCGCACGCCGCGCCGCGCGCCTTCACGACTGCACCCTCCTTTTCAAAATCATGCCTGCCATGCCTTCCGGGAGACGCCATCGCCGAGGCGCTCATGCGAAGCGGCGAATGGCAGAAGCTGGACAATCTCATCGGCACCGCGAAGTGGGGCGAGATGGAATTCATGCGCAAGGCGTTCCTCACCGCCGCGCTCGACCACATCGGCGAAGAAGGCGAGGCCGCGCGCGAATGGAAGGACGCCGTCGCCACAGTGCGCACGCGATCCGACGGGCTGGAGCGCCTCGCGAAATTCGCCGTGCAGGCCAAGTGGGCCGGCCGCGCAGAGGAAATCATGCGCAAACTCGCGACCCTGCCGCAGTGCCCGCGATGGGTGATGGATTCACTGTGGAAGGACGCCTTCCAGCGCAGCGACACCACGCAGCTCCAGAAGCTCAGCGGCGCGATCGCGAAATCCGATCCAAAGGGCATCGCCGCGCGGAACAACTACGCATTCCTCTCACTGCTCACGCGCAACGCCGAGGGCAATCCGCACCGCATCGCCGAGACACTTCACCGCGAGCACCCAGAGAATGCACTCGTCACCTCCACCTACGCGCTCTCGCTCTACCAGCAGGGCAAGGCCGCGGAGGCCGCCGCGCTCATGTCCACGCTGAAGCCCGGGGCGCTCCGCGAGCCGCAGGTCGCGCTGTACCAGGCGATCTTCCTGCTCTCGATCGGCCAGGCGGAAAAGGCGGAGGAATTCCTCACACTCTCCGCCAAGTGGCCGATGCTCCCCGAGGGAAAAACGCTCCTCGAACGAGCAAAGGCCGTCGGCGCAAAGACAGGCGGATCGGCCGGCGACCCGCAAAAATCGGCTCCCACAGACCGTCCGCGCTGACGTGATAAATTTCCACCGCAGGCCGCTGCGATCGCTGTTTTTGGGATCTGGAAAACATCACGCCGGAACCCGGCAGGATGGGAAATCCAGACCCAAAAAACTGCTGAAATTGTTCTTGCGGCGAGGCACCGAAAGCGCTTAATTTACTAGGAGGCCACTTTTTTATGACCACCACCCCTAAACGTCCCCTTCTCTCCACGTTTGTCATCGCTGCGATCTCGCTCGCGAGCCCGCTCCTGTCGTCTTCCGCACATGCGAACCTCGTGGTGAACGGCGGCTTCGAAGCCGGGGCCACGGTGGTTGCAGCTACCGGTATAGGCGGAACCGCCGTCGGAGGTGGAGATGCATCGCTTACTAACGGAGATCTGTCCGGCTGGACTGTCGGCCCGACCAGCAACGGTTTAGTGAACGCCATTGCAACCAACAATAGTGCCTACTTCGGCACCATCTCCGCGACCGGCCAGGGCAACGGGGCCGATGCGGTGCCCGGCAGTGGAGTGTTTGGTGCCGGCGGCGGCGGCCCTCGCAGCGGGGCGCTCGCGGCAGTGTTCCCGAACGGCTTGCCCTATGATGGCTACATTTCCCAGGCGATTGCAGGCCTGACTCAAGGGGAGATCTACCGAGTCAGCTTCTGGCTCTCCAATCAACTCGGAGACGTCGCGAACAACTCGCTCGGAGTCACTTTTGGCGCGTCTACCGTCCTGGCCCCGACAGCACTGACGGTTCCGATGGGCTGGACGCTTTACACTCACGACGTCGTCGCCGATGCGACAACAATGAACCTTAAATTTACCGCCGGGAATACACCCGCCGGAAACCTGCTCGACGACGTGAGCGTCATCGCAGTGCCGGAAGTTTCCTCCTTCGGCATGCTCACCGGCCTCGGCCTGCTGGCATTCGGCACCGCTGCACGCTTCCGCCGCCGCTCCGTCGCGACGGCCTGAACCGGCCCCGGCATCGGCTCAAATTTGAAAGGGGCCGCGGGTTTCTTCCGGGGAAGTTTGCGTCCTCGCAGGGAAGGTGCTCTATTCTAGGCTCCGATGTCCGATCCTTTTCACATTGCCGCGCGCGCCCTGAGATCCGGCAGGCGGATCTGTGCGGATTGCGGGGTTCGCTTCCAGCTCAGCCACGAAGCAACCGGCGAGGTCGAATACTGCGACGCCTGCCGCACGCGGCGCGCGCGGCTGATCGAGCGGCTTGCGGACAAATTCCACCGCATCCCCAAAGAGGCCGTCCCGATACCCCGCGCCGACGCGAACAACCTCCAGAAGTGCGCGGACTGCGGAAAGGAGTTCCAGCCGAACGCCCGCGGCATGCCTCTCGATCACTGCTGCGAAGAATGCCACGGCAAGCGGATGAACCTCGTGGACAACATCGCGCTTCAGACATTCAAAGGCTGGCACTCGACGGAGAAGCCGAAAGAGCGCGCGAAGGCGAAGCGCCTGTGGCGTTACGCGCTGATCATCGCCGCGATCGGAGGTGCCCTGTGGTTTGCCGCACCTCCCGCACGCAAGGCGTATCACGGCTGGCGCGAGAAAAAGCACTTTGCGCGGGCAACGGCCTATTTTGCGAAAGGCGATTACCGGCGCTCGATGATTGATGCGAGGAACACCCTTGTCTTCAATTGGGACAATACCGAGGCCATCCGGATGATGGCAAAAACGTGCGAGGCCCTGCACTCTCCGCAGGCGCTCGAGTGGCGCGCCCGGTTCGCACAACTCGTCCCGAACGACCTGGAAAATTCCCTCGGCTGGGCGGCTGCCGCCATCCGTGCCGGCGACTATCCATCCGCCGACCGCATCCTGAAGCAGATCCCCTACGCCGATCACGACACCGCGACGTTCCACCACCTCTCCGCATTGCTCGCCCTCAACCGGCGCGATTCCATCAAGGCCGAATACCACTGGGCGGAAGCTGCAAAGCTCAACCCCGCCGACGATGGCTACAAGCTCAACATGGCCGCGCTGCGCCTCAAGCTCGGCTCCGCCAGCGAACGCACCAACGCCCTCGACTTGCTGGGCCAGCTCAGCGTCAGCTCCAAGGAACGCCTCCCCGCGATGCGCGCACTCCTCTCCGACGCAATCCGCCACGGCGAGCACGCTCACGCCCGCCAGCTCGCCATCGCGCTCGCCGAGGATCAGAAGGATCAGAAGGCGCTCTTTTCCGACAAGCTCCTCCGCCTCGCCACGCTCAACATCCTCCAGGATCCTGATTTTCCAATCTGGCGTGCGCGACTCGAAGCCGAGAGCGCCGACCGCCCGGAGAGCGCCTACGAACTGCTGATCTGGATGAATCGGAACGGCTTCGCCAAGGATGTCCCCGCGCTGATTCCGAAGCTCAAGCAGGAAGACATCATGCGCCCGCCGCTCTCCATCGCAGTGGCCGATTCCTACGCAGTCCTGCGGGACTGGTCGAACCTGCAGAAGCTCCTGAAGGCCGCAAAGTGGGGCAACATGGATTACGTCCGCCTCGCCACCCTCGCGTGGGCGCTACAGAATTCCGAGGATCGTAATGGTGCCGCAAGCATGTGGAAAAATGCCTTGAACGCCGCCGAATCGCGCCTCGAACGCATGGAGACACTCGCGCGCTCCGCCATCTCGTGGGGCTGGAACGACCGCGCCGAGGAAGCGCTTTGGAAAATCACTACCTTCAGCGTCCAAAGCCCCACGTGGGTGCTCCAGGCACTGTGGAACAGGACGCTCCAGCGCGGCGACACCGACAAGCTGCGCACCATCGCCCGCCTCATGCTCCAGGCCAATCCCAAGGGCGTCACCGCGCGCAACAACTACATCTTCCTCTCGCTCCTCAAGCGCACAGAGGAAGGCTCTCCGCATCTCGCCGCAGAGACACTCTACAAGGAAAATCCGACCAACCCGACCGTCGTCTCCACCTACGGACTCTCGCTCTTCCTCCTCGGCCGCGCCCGCGCAGCGGAAGAAGTCATGGAGACGCTGCAGCCCGCGCAGCTCCGCGAACCGTCCCTCGCCATCTACTACGGCATCTTCCTCGCTGGCGCAAAACGTGGGGCAAAGGCGGAGGAATACTTCCAGTTGGCCGAGAAAAATTACCGCCTCCTCCCCGAGGAACAGGCCCTCAAGGATCGCGTGCTGCAAAAAGCCCCCGCCCCGCCGCCGAAAAAAGCGCCATCCACGCCGCAGCCTGCGGGCAAGTGATTGGAAGGTTTTCTTCAAAGCTCGGCGCGGCCCGTAACGCGGACAATCCGGTCCTCAGAGCCCGCGCACGAATCGCCTCACACTCCCAGCATCCGCGGAAAAAGGCGCATCACTCGGTGAGCCGAGTTGCTCGACCGCCTTGCGCGCGATCTTGGTGATCATTTCCGCAGGCATCTGCTGGATTTCCTGTGCGACGGCAAACGTGGTGACGAGAGCGGGAAGAGGGGATCAGTTTCATGGCTTTCATGATTGCGAATCCAGACTCCGGGAAAAGATCACATGTTACGAAAACCTTCCGTCTTTTCCCGCGCCCGATACTTTCTGCGCATGGACGAAGCACTGAACGCCGGACTGAAAAAAGCCGCCATCGCCACCGCCGAGCGCCACATCTTCCTCTGCATGGGCCCGGATTGCTGCGCGCCCGCCGACGCGGAAATCGTCTGGGAGCACATCAAACGCCGCGTGCGCGAGACCTCGCTGCGCGCCATGCGAACGAAGGCGCAATGCCTCCGCATCTGCACCGGCGGCCCGTGGCTCGTCGTCTATCCCGAAGGCACGTGGTACGGCGGCATCACGACCGATCGCTTCGAGCGGATCTTGCAGCAGCACCTCATCGGCGGCATCCCCGTCGCGGAATGGATCACCGCGACGAACTGCCTCGGCTGCCGGGGAAAGTGAAGGCGTCGGTAGCCGGGACTTTCCAGCCCCGGCATTCGCAAAGCTTGGGAGCGCCGGGACTGGAAAGTCCCGGCTACAGAACCGCCGCGCGCAGTGCGTCCATCCGCCGCGCAAGCTCCGCACCCCGCATCCAGCTCGTCCGAACCGCCCACCACACGCGCGGGATTCCGCGCGGGACACGCAGCAGTCCCGCGAGCGATGCGATGATCTCGCCCCGCCCGTAGCCTTCGAGAAATGCCGTCGCCAGCGGCAGCCACTCGTCGCGCGCGCAGCGTCCGCACGCATCCTGGAGCATCACGAGCAGATCGTCCGCATGACGCCGCGCCTCCGACAGTTCGCGATGATGCCTCATTTCAAAATCCACCAGCCGTGCGCGACCCGTCTTGGCATCGAACAAAAAATTTCCCGTGTGCGGATCGCCGTGGCTCCACGCCGCGCCGTGATACCTCGAATGCAGGCGGTGCGCGCGGCGCAGTTCCGCACCCGCGGCCGCGAGATGCGCAGGCCGCAGCATGCCGGCTGCGAGATCCTGCGACAGGTCACGGCCGGGCAGCACGGAGACCGACAGATGACCATCCCGGGCGCACACCGCCGTGAACTCCGGCGCGTGCAGCAGCCGGAAGCAATCCACCTCCCACGCGCGCCACTCTTCATCGTCCGCAATCGCCTCCACCGGATTGCGCGCGAGTCGGAAGAACGCATTCGCCACGCGCATCACCAGCCACGCCGCGGGCCGCCTGCGCTTCGGCATCATCGCGTGCCCCCCGCACTCCGCGCACAGATCCGCGCGCTGCATCATCGCATCGTCATCAGTGAGCAGTGATCCCATTCGCGTGAAAATACTGGTGCGACCGGCGGAAAATCAAACGCAGAAAATCACTGCGGCGCGTTCCCGTCCCCGCCCCCTATCGCGCCGCGTCCGCCGCCTGCACCGCGCGAACCTCCGCGCCCTCCACAAGTGAATCCGGCGGGTTCACGATCACGCGATCCGCAGCGGTCACGCCTTCGATCACCTCGACCGACGATCCGAAATCACGCCCCAGGCCGACCTTCCTCAGCCGCACACGGTTGTCCGCACCGACAATGCCAACCATCGTGCCCTCGACTCGGAAAAGCAGCGCGTTCGCGGGAATCGCGAGCACGGCGTCCGGCTTCGCATCCTTGAAGCGCACCTGCACGTAGCTTCCTGCGAGCATCCCGCCCTTCGCGTTGTCCACTTCCAGTTCGGTGAGCAGCGTGCGCGATGCGGCGTCGAGCGTCTCCGCGGTTCGCACGATCTTCGCCTCGATCACACGTCCCGCATTTTCCGCCAGCGTGATCTCTGCGGTCTGCCCAGTCGCAATTGCACGCGTGTAATTTTGCGGGACACGCACGAAGACGCGCAGCTTCTCCGACTGCGCAACACGGAAAAGCTCACGCCCTGCACCCGCCGTCACGAGCTGGCCCACATCGAGCGTGCGCATCGTGACCGTCCCGGCAAATGGCGCGGTGATTTTTGCAAAGCCGAGCATCTCCTGCGCGCGCTGCACCTTCGCGCTTGCGGCATCCGCACCCGCCTTCTTCAGCGCGAGGTCGGCCATCTTTTCTTCCGCCTCCTGCGCGCTCACGGTCCGCGCACCGAGCATGTCCTTCCACCGCTTTGCAGTCGTGGCCGCAAGCGTGCGCGCTGCCTCGGCCTGCGCGAGTTCGGCGCGCGCCTGAGCGAGATCGCGCACGACCTCGGGCGTGTCGAGTTCGGCGAGGAGCTGATCCTTTTCGACATGTGTGCCGATGTCCACCAGCCAGCGGCGCACGTAGCCGTTTGCGCGCGCATGGATCGCCGCCTCGGTGAGCGCCTTCACCTCGCCCGAGAAAGTGATCTGCGGCGCGGCCTTCGCAGGCGCGGGCGCGATGACATCCACCGTCAGCATCGCGAGTTCGCGCGTCTCCCTCCGCACCGTCGAGCGCTCGCGCCACCGCGGGATAAACCCGATCGCAAATGCAACGACCACCACGATCAGCCCACCGTAAAAAAGTTTGCCCGGACGAAAGCCCGGCGGCCGCGCCGGTTTGCGCCACGCCGTGAAATCGCCACGCGGTGAATCGGGAATTTGCGGCGGCTCGGACACGTCCGCACCTTCGCGCGCCTGCACGGAATCGTCGAGGTAATCGGCGTGGATCTTCATGGAAAATGTCAGTGCAGCGCGAGTTCGGGCTTGGACGGCTCGTCGAGTTCCGTCTCCTCCGGCTGCGGCTTTGTGTTGCGGTGAAAAATCGCGAACACGACCGGGACGAAGAGCAATGTGGCAACCGTCGCGAGCAAGAGGCCGCCGATGACAGCGCGACCCACGGGCGCATTTTGCTCCGCGCCTTCGCCGAGGCCGAGGCTCATGGGCAACATGCCGATGATCATCGCGAGCGCGGTCATCAGCACCGCGCGCAGGCGCGTGGAGCCGGCATTCATCGCAGCAGTCGCAGCGTCCACGCCTTCGTGGAAATTCGTCCGCGCAAAGCTCACGACGAGCACGGAGTTTGCGGTCGCGACGCCGAGGCTCATGATCATGCCCATCAGCGCAGGCACACTGAGCGTGGTCTGCGTGACCCATAGCGCCCACACGACGCCCGCGAGCGCGCCGGGCAGCGCGCTGATGATGATGAGCGGATCGAGCCAGCTCTGGAAATTCACCACGAGCAAAAGATAGATGAGCACGATCGCAATCACGAGGCCGACACCGAGGCCGACGTAGCTGTTGTGCATCGTCTCGGCCTGGCCTCGCATGATGATAAAGCTGCCGCGCGGGAGATCCTTTTTCGCCTCCTCGACCAGCGGCCCGATGTCGCGCACGACGCCACCGAGATCGCGCCCGCTCACGCCGCCGAAGACATCAATCACCGGCATCACATCGTAGTGCGAAATGATCGGCGGATCCTGGCCGCGCTCGATGCTCGCGACATTCGTAAGGATCTGCCCCACACCCTCAGCCGCGCGTCCGCCGCCGAGCGGGATTGTCTCGAGCGCGCCGAGCGAATCCATGGCGTGTTCGGGTGCGCGGACATTGATCGAATACTGGATGCCCATCTGCCGGTTCAGCCAGTACGCGGGCTGCACCTGCCCGCTGCCGCTCAGGCTCAGCAGCACGGAATTCGCGACGTCGCGCTCGCTCAATCCGATCTCCGCGGACTTCCCGCGGTCCACGTTCAGCGTGAGCCGCGGCTGGTCGGCGGGCTGCTGCACCCGGACGTCCACGGCTCCCTGCACGCGGCGGATTTTTTCCGCGAGCCTCGCGGCGACTGCGCGGTTGGCCGACTGATCGCGCCCGTAGATTTGCACGTCGAACGGCGCGGGCAGCCCGAGGTTCAGCGTCTGGCTGACGATGTCGGCGGGCAGAAAATAGAACGTGATGCCCGGAAAATCACGGTTCAGCCGCGCGCGAAGGCGGCGCACGTATTGGTCGGTCGGGCGATGTCCCGCGCTGAGCGAGACGAGGATGTCCGCGTCGCCGGCGCCGATCACGCCGCTGTTGCTGTAGCTCAGCGCGATGCCGGAAAACGGGATGCCGATGTTGTCGAGCACGCCGGCGATTTCTTCCTTGGGGATGATCTCGCGCATGACATTCTCGACGCGCTCGACGAGCCGCGTCGTCTCCTCGATCCTCATGCCGCTGCGCCCGCGCATGTGCAGCCGGAACTGACCGCCATCCACCTTCGGAAAGAAGTCCTGTCCGAGCATCGGCACGAGGATGAACGAGGCGATGCAGCCCGCGAGAAAGAGGATCGCGAAAATTCCACGACGCTGCATGACCGATGCGAGCAGCGCGCGGTAGCCGTTGCGGAATGCCGCGAAGCCCCGCTCAAACACGCGCTGAATGCGGACGAACGGCGCACTCCAACCCTTCGGCGGCGGTTCATGGGCGGTGCCCTCGGCGTCCTCGACCTCGTGGCTGTGGTACGGCGAACTGCGGTAGAACCACATCACGAGCGTGGGGATGAGCGTGCGCGAAAGCACGTAGCTCGCGAGCATCGCGAACACGACCGCCTCTGCGAGCGGCACGAAAAGAAACCGCGCAACGCCGGTGAGAAAAAACATCGGCACAAAGACGATGCAGATGCACAGCGTGCTCACAAACGCAGGCAGCGCGATCTCCTGTGCGCCGTCGAGGATCGCGGTGATGAGCGGCTTTCCCATCGCCATCTGCCGGTGGACGTTTTCGATCTCCACGGTCGCATCATCCACGAGGATGCCGACCGCGAGCGCGAGACCGCCGAGCGTCATGAGATTAATCGTCTCGCCGAGCGCGCTCAGCACGATGAGCGACGCTACCACGCTGAGCGGAATCGAGAGCGCGATGATCACCGTGCTGCGCCACGAGCCGATGAAGAGCAGGATCATCGCCGCCGTGAGCGCCGCGGCGATCACGCCTTCCTTCGCGACGTCATCAATCGCCGCACGCACGAACAGCGACTGGTCGGCGAACTCCTTGATGTCGAGATCCGCATTCACCGTCTTGCGCACCTGCGGGAGCCGCTCCTTCACCTTGCGCACCACATCGAGCGTGGACGCGAAGCCGCTCTTCATGATCGTGAGCAACGCGCCGCGCTGCCCGTCCATGCGGACCATGTTCGTCTGCGGATTGAAGCCATCATGCACCTGCGCCACGTCGCGCATCGTGATCGTCGCGCCATTCACGACGCGGATCGGCAGGTTGTTCAGATCATCAATCACCTGCGGGCTGCCGTTCGTCTCGATGTTGTATTCCGTGTCGCCGATTTTTGCCGTGCCTGCGGGGAGGATGAGGTTCTGCGCGTTCACCGTATCCACGACATCCTGCGGGCGCAGATTTTTCGCCTTCAGCGCATTGAGATCGAGGTCCACGATCACGTTGCGCATCCGCCCGCCGTACGGCCACGGGATCTGCGCGCCGGGCACGGTCACGAGACCGATGCGCACCTGGTTCAGCGCGAGATCCGCGACCTCCTGCTCGCTCAGTTTTTTGCTCGAGAGACTGTATTGGAGAATGGGGACGGTGGACGCATTGTAGCGGATGACGAGCGGCGGCTGCTGGCCCGGCGGCATGAGGCGCAGCACCGTCTGCGCGACCGCGGTGATCTGCGCGACGCCGCCATCCACATTCGCGCCAGGCTGGAGGAAGACCTTGATGATGCCGATGCCGTTGTAGCTGTTCGACTCGATGTGCTCGATGTCGTTCACCGTGGCAGAGAGCGAACGCTCGTGGACGTAGAGGATTCGCTGCTCCACCTCGCGCGCATTCAGCCCCGCATACTGCCAGATGACCGAGATGACCGGGATATTGATCGAGGGAAAAATATCCGTCGGCGTGCGCTTGAGCACAAAGGGCGTCATGAGCAGCAACACGAGCGCCGCCACGACGAACGTGTACGGCCTGCGCAGTGCGAGGCGGACGATCCACATGTGCGGAAACTTGCACACCGCGCGGAAACGCATTGGACGTGCTTGCTCAGGGTGGAGGACGCCCTTGCTCCACCCGAAGCGTCCATTTCCCTCTTACTCTTATTCTTAATCCTAATCTTAATCCGCTTCGCCGTTCTGTCCCCCGGACGGGATTAAGAGGAACCCGCCTGCGCTCCCGCATCCGCAAACTGCCGCGGCGTGACGCCGAGGACGCGTTTGAAATGCCGCGCCATGTGACTCTGGTCGGCGAAGCCCGCATCCTGCGCGACGGCGGCCATCGTCCAGCCGCGCTCGGTGCGAATGAGTTCCTGCGCGCGGTCCACACGCAGGCGGATGAGGTAGTCGTGCGGCGGGTGGCCTGTCGCAGTCTTGAACTGCCGCGCGAAATGAAACGGGCTGAGGCCGGCGGCGTGCGCGAGTTCGTCGAGCGAGATCGGCTCGGCGATGCGGCGGCGCATGAGTTCCACCGCGCGGAGCACGGCGACGGGCGGCGCGACATCGGCGGGCTTGCGCGCCGGGAACTGCTGGTATTCGCGCAGGAGATGCACGGCGATGGCGCGCGAGATCCCCTCGGCGATCGTCGGTGCGCCGGGCGCAGCATCGAGTTCGCCCGCGAGCGCACGCATGAGCGCACATGCGGGATGATCCGCGGGCAGCTTGCGGACATTCGCCTCCCCGTGCAGCGCAGTGGTTGCGCCGAGTTCGGCGGCGACGCGCTCGAAGAACCACGGCTCGAAGCCGAGTATGAGGATCTGCACTTCGCCGGTCCACCGGAACGAAACGGGGCGCCCGGCCGGAGTCACGCGCCCCTCGCCTGCGCGAAACACGACCTTGCGCACCTTTCCATCCACGACCACGTCGCTGCGCAGCGGCTTCAGAAAATAATAGAAGACGTGCTGCCGGATGCCCGACGCGTAGTTCACGTGACCGGAATGCCCGCGACGCTCCTGAAGGAAAAGGCCGGGCCATCCGTGCGAGCGCCGCACGACGGTGATCGCGGCGGGCACGTAGGTCTCGACGTCCACGAGAGGGAGGGAGGCGCGCGGGGTCATGTGGGCGCGGATGATAGGTCGGGCGGCGGCGGAATGCCAGCGGAGGGTGGGGCGGAGAAGCGGAGTGCTCAGTGCTCAGTGCTCAGTGGCCGCACATTTTGAGTCTGAAAACTGAGAACTGAGCACTGAGCACTTTCCCGCTCACGCAGCGCGCACCGCGTCGTGTCTTGCGAAATGCCGGAACGCCGCTCTACTCTTCCGCCATCGTGAAAACCCTACTGCTCACTCTCCTCATCCTCACCACCGCGTGCTTCGCCCAGCAGGAGGCGGCGGATTTCAAGGCGCTCGAGAAAAAGGCCGCGGACGGCGACCCGGAGGCGCAGATCGCGCTCGGTCTCGCGTACGACGTAGGCCGCGGAGTCGAGCAGGATCGGAGGAAAGCCGTGGAGTGGTTTCAAAAGGCGGCGGCACAGGGATCCGCGGAGGCGCAGTTCAATCTCGGCACGATGTACGCACGCGGCACCGGCGTGGAGAAGAACGAGACGAAGGCGTTCGCGTGGTTTGAAAAGGCTGCGGAGCAGGGCTCCGTAGATGCGCAGTTCAACCTCGCAAACATGTACAAGGAAGGACGCGGCACGGAGAAGAACCTCTCACGTGCGATCACCTGGTATGACAGGGCCGGGATTCACGGTATGACGCGCGCGCAGTACAATCTCGGCCTGATGTATGCGGCTGGCGAAGGTGTGCCCGCGAATTCGGTGAAGGCCTATGCGTGGCTCTCCCTGGCTGCTGCAGACGGCGATCCGGCTGCAAAGAAGCTCGCCGATTTCATCTGGAGCAAAACGACGACGGAGGCGCAGAAGGAGACTCTGAAAAAGGTGGCGGCGGATCTCGCGACGAAGATCAAAAAGTAGCGGGCACCCCGGACGGCGCGCCCCCTACCCTGCGCCGAGCCGCTGATCCTTTTTGTTCGCGGGATGCTCGTCCTTTTTCCCGTGGATGCACACGGCCACCCACTCGGCGAGCCGCTGGCCGAGCAGACGGCACCCGGCGGTGTCGTCGTCGCTGCGCGGTTCCTTCGCGACGACTGCGCCGTAGTGCGCAGTGCGCAGCTTCGTCGCGTAGTCGGTGACGCCGAAGACGAGGAAGCCGAAATTCATGAGCACGGTGAGGATGCTCTGGCACGCGAGCTCCATGCCGCCGCCCCACGCGCCGGCGGAGGAAAATGCGCAGGCGATTTTTCCGTCCACGTCCATCCAGTGCGGCATCATCGCCTCGTCCCAGAAGCGTTTCATTTTCCACGAGAGGATGCCCATGTTCGTCGGGCTGCCCACGGCGAGGCCGTCGCACCAGATCACGTCGTCCGCGGTCGCTTCGTCCACGGAGCACACGCGCACCTCGGTGTCCGCGATGCGCTGCGCGCCCTCGGCGACAAGTGCGGCCATCTTGGCGACGTTCCCGGACTTTGAATCGAAGAGAACGAGGATGCGATTCATGGAAAATGCGGCGATGGCTCAAATTGTCTGAAACCACGAATGAACACGGAGAGACACGAATGGGATTCCGGAATGACGAGCGCCGTCAAACGGACGCAGATTCGCTCCATTCGTGTTCTTTTGTGTCCATTCGTGGTTCAAATTCATCCCTCATCGAAAATGCGGATCAGTGCTGCGGCGGCGGGAGCATCACGATCCCGTAGCGCGGGGCGATGGCGAGGAGCTTTTCGATTTCGGCGGGCTGCGGCGGAATGGGCGGCGCATCCGCCGATGGAAGCTCGGTCGCAAACTCGGCCATGAATTTCTCGAACCCCGCGGGGACGCATGTGATGAGCATGCGCGCGGCTTCCGCAGTCTTGTTCTTGAACGCGTGCGGCGTGCCGCGGGGGATCTGCACGAAGGTGCCCGTCGTGCCGATCACCTCGCGCCCGTCCACGGTAAAAGTGATCTCACCCGCGGTGACGTAAAACGTCTCCTCCTCGCGCGTGTGGTAGTGCGGAGGCGGGCCTCCGCCGGGCGGCACGGTGGCATCGGCGAGGCAGTACGCGCCGCCGGTCTGTTCACCATTGGCGAGAATGACGTAGCGGTCGCCGACGGCGGAGAATGCCTTCGAGGAGCCGGGAGAGGAGACGATCAATTGTGCGGGCGTGCTCATGCGGGCGGATTCAACCCCGGGCGGATGCAGCGGGCAAGACTCCGCGAATCATGCCGCCGGACTTTTCCACTCCGAAGTGACTCACAACGCCCCCGAGCCCGCCGGAATTAAGAATTAACGAATCTTATTACTGCGTCATTTGCACCCCGCGCGAAGTCCGTCGTGGATTCGTCCACCTCGTCGGCCATCAGCCGGAAGCCGTCGCGGATCGATTCGCCCTTGGGGCTGCCCGCCTCGACACGACTTTCTCCATGCCAGATTTTCAGAGGTTCCCTTGAACTGCCCTACCGTTCCCCAGGAAACGGATCTGCGGAGAGGCGCGCGCTGATTTCGTCCGCGGTCCACGGCGCACCGCCGGAAAATGTCGGCATGATCACCGGCTTGAACGACGCGCATGCAAACAGCATCAGCGCGACGCCGCCGCACAGCGCGGAATCCATGGCGCGCAGCCAGATCCCCGCCTCGCGCACCGGTGCGAGGATGCGGCGCACGCGCTGCTCGAGTTTGCCGCGGCCCGGCGCGGCCATCGCGAGGGATGCGGACGCAGGAGCACGCGAGGATTGCGCGTTCGCAAAACGTGGCCCCTGCGCGGCGGCTCCCATTTTCCACAGAAGCGTCGCGTAATCCACCGGCGCTGCGCCGCGCGAGACGACGAGCGCATCGCACGCAAACTCGCGCTCCACCGCGAGGTGCCGTTGCAGCATCCACACGAACGGATTGAACCAATGCACCGCGCACGCGATCTGCCCGAGCGCGTGCGTCCACAGATCGCCGCGGCGGAAATGGCCGAGCTCATGCAGCAGCACGAGCCGGCGCTGCGCATGCGACCAGTCCGCGGCCTCGTCGGGCAGCAGCACGGTGCGGCGGAAAAGTCCCGTCGCGCTCGGAATGAATCCCGGCCCGGCAAAATGCAGCCGCACATTTCCGCGCATCCCGAGCGTGCGGCGGCATTCGGCGAGGAGCTTCCGCCACGCGCGGCCCTGGACCGGGCGCGACTGCCGTACGAGCCGCGCGATCGCAAATGTCCCGGCGAGCGTGCGCACCAAAAGCAGCGCCGCGACGATCGCGAAAATCCGCACCAGCCACGGCGCGATCCAGCCGCCCGCCGCAGCGGCCCACTGCGCGACGATTTCCGGAGTCTTCACTTCCAACGTCGGCAACGGACGCACGAGCCCGATGCCGAGCGCGATGAGCACCGCGAAGGCAACGACCGGCACGACCTGCACCACGCGCCGGAGCCGCACGCGCAGACCCGCCGGGCACAGCATCACGCACGCCGACGCCGAACCTGCGACTACGATGCTGCGGAAAAGCCAGTCGTGAAATGCCGCGAGATTCATTTGCGTTTCTTCTGATCGATCAGCTTCCGGATCCGCGCGAGCTCGTCAGAATCCACGTCCTTCGGGTCGAGCAGCGTGGCGACGAGGCTCGCCGGGCTGTTGTTGAAAAATGTGGAGAGCAGCCTGCGCAGCGCGCTCTTGCCTGCCTTCTCCTGCGAGGCGAGCGGCTCATACACGTAGCGTTTGCCGTCGCGCTCGTGCTTCAGGTGGCCCTTGTTCACGAGCACGGCGAGGAGCGCGCGCACTGCGGAATAGCTCGGCGCGTCGGGCAAGCTCCCGTGGATTTCCGTCGCGGTCGCGCGGCCTGCGCGCCAGATCACGTCCATGATCTGCCGCTCGCGACGGGAGAGAGGATCGTGCTCATGATGGCCTGCTGGCATGGCGGCGAAATTCGGCGGCGCATGGTGGACGGTCAAGCCATATGCTGCTTTTTTAGCAAAATGAACTTGCCATTCTCCGACGTTGCTGCTGCTTTTTTAGCACATGAAGCACCTTCTCCTAATCCCCGCCGTCGCCGCCACACTGTTCTGTTACGGCTGCTCGTCCTACGTGAACTCCCCCGCCGTCGCCCGCGCACGCGACGCGAAGCGCGCCGAGTTCTCCGATCCGCTCATCGCGCGCGCCGCAAATGCCAAGCCCACGATGCAGTTCCCAGCAACGATCGCCATCGCGCCGAACGACCACGCCGTGCGCGGGCACGTCCGCGCGCTTTCCGCGTTTGGAAAACTCGACGCGCTGAACTCGCTCCCTCAGCTCGCGCGCACCACAGTCATCAGCCCCACGATCATCGGCGACACCGATCACGAACACCGCATCTCCGCCGACCTCCGCCTCCGCGAGGCCGCTGCGAAACTGCACGCGGACGCCGTCCTTTTCATCGCCATCGAAACACAAGCGACCGACGGACACATCGTCGCGCCGCTCACCGGACTCTCGCTCGGCCTGCTGCCGAACAAGCGCTACGAACTGATCTCCACCGCATTCGCCGCCCTCGTGGACACGCGCACCGGCTACGTCTATGGCACCGATGAAAAGAGCCGCGCGAAGTCAGGAATCACGATGGCGTGGGGCAGCAGCGAAGTGATCCAGCGCGCCCGCGCGAAAGTCGAACGCGAAGCGACTGAAAAGCTCTTCGCGGACTTCCCGGCGTTCTGGCGCGGCATCGTGGCCACGCAGCACCGGTGATGCGGAGTTGAGGGCTGAAAGTTGAGAGTTGAGAGGCGTGCATCCGCAGTGGCACCGTCGCTTTGAAATGCAGCGAATCCCCGGATCACACATGGCACACCCAAACACTTCAGCCATCCCTCAGCTCTCAACTTTCCACCCTCGACAATCCCGATGAATCCACTCCGCGCTGCGCTCGTCCTGCTCGCCGCCGTCCTCGCCGGATGCGCGACGCAGACGAAGCAACACCCGGATGCGGAGCGCAGCCGCGGACTCACGCCCACGCTGGAGCGACCCGGACTCGGCACCTCGTGGGGCGAGCAGCGCGAGTCGTGGATCGGGACCGCACCGTTCGCGCGTTCGTCGGCAGAGCGGCCCGCCGCGCAGGCGCGCATCTTCTACAACGACCGCGAGGGCGCGGATGCGATGCTCGCATTTCTCGGCGGCGAACCAAAACGCTGCGAGGGCCTGCACCACCCGGCGGGCCCGCTGCTGCGCGTCGGCCTGCGCAATGGAAACGGCCAATGGCTCGAATGCCGCGAGTCGCACGCACGCCACATCGTGACCGCCGACCACGGCTCCCGCTACGAGGTCGTGTTGAGAAATGACGCGCGCCGTTCAGTGGAAGTCGTCGTGAGCGTGGATGGCCTCGATGCGATGGACGGCAAGCCCGCGTCGCTGAAAAAGCGCGGCTACGTCCTTGCGCCCTTCGAGTCGCTCGCGGTCTCCGGATTCCGCACGAGCGCGTCCACCGTCGCCGCATTCCGCTTCGGCGGAATGTTCGACAGCTACGGCCACCGCCGCCATGGAAATACCGCAAATGCCGGAGTCGTCGGCGTCGCAGTCTTCGATGAGAAACGGCGCGCGATCGGCACGGACACCGGCGATCCGAAAAGCCACGCCTGGCGCGCCACCGCCACGCGCCCGCCCGGCGGCACGCGCGATTTCTTCGCGCCGCCGGACGCATGAGCGCCCCCGAAGACCCGCCACGCGATCCGGCCCCGCCGCCGCCGTCCTTTTCCGACGAACTGCGCACACTCGCCGAGAACTTCAAGGAACACCCGATCTGCCTCGCCGAGATCCTGGAAGCGACGAAGGGCCGAGGCTTCGATCTGCTCCTCATCTTCATCTCGCTGCCATTCACCACGCCGATTCCCACGCCGGGACTCTCGATCCCTTTCGGCCTCGTGATCGCCCTCATCGGCGCGCGCATGTCGCTCGGCCAGAAGCCGTGGCTCCCGCAGAAACTGCTCCTGCACAAGCTGCCCGCCGGATTCCTCGCGAAGCTCCTCGCGGCCACGAGCCGCGTCGTCGGATTCCTCGAGCGGTTCCTGCGCCCGCGGCTCGATTTCCTGCACGCGCAATTCATCTACCGCAGCCTCGCCGGGATTTTCATCGCCGTGTGCGGCCTCTGCATGATGCTCCCGCTGCCCGTGCCATTTTCAAACGGCCTGCCCGCCGTCACCGTGCTCATCCTCTCCGCATCGGCGCTCGCGCGCGACGGCATCTTCTTCATCGTGGGATGCGTCATGTTTGCGATCACGACCGCATTCTTCATGCTCCTCTGGTTCGGCGGCGCACAGGCACTCGGCCACCTGCGACGTTATTTGTTCGGGAGCTGACCAGCATTCCACACCTCGCCCGTTGCGGATTTTTTGCTGGGGAAAAAATGTCCGCGCCAGCGCGCAATTGCCAGCCACATACCGCGCCCTCATGCTCGCACGAATGTCCGCTCCCCTGCCCGGCAAGCCGTGGTATCGCATCCTCTACATCCAGGTGCTCATCGCCGTGGCGCTGGGCATCATCGTCGGGCATAATTGGCAGACGATCGGCGCTGCGGTGAAGTGGAGCGGCATCTTCGGCAGAGATCTCGCGTGGCCCGACGTGAAGGACGCGCTGAAGCCGCTCGGCGACGGTTTCGTCAAGATCGTGAAAATGATGATCGGCCCGATCATTTTCTGCACCGTCGTGCATGGCGTCGCGAGCATGGGCGACCTGCGGAAGCTCGGGCGCGTGGGACTGAAGTCGCTGATCTATTTCGAAGTCGTGTCCACCTTTGCGCTCATCATCGGGCTCATCGTAGTGAACGTGATGCAGCCGGGCGCGGGCTTCCAATACGATCCCGCCGCGCTGAACACCGGTGCCGTGCGCGACTACGCGGCGAAGGCGCACGCGATGAACACGAAGAACTTTCTGCTGAACATCATCCCGGACACGTTCCTCGGCGCGTTCACGTCGGGCGATCTGCTGCAGGTGCTCTTCGTGTCGCTGCTCACGGCATTCGCGCTGCTCGGCCTCGGCGGACGCGCGCGGCCCGTGCTGAACGCGGTGGATTACGCCACGCAGGTGTTCTTCGCCATCATGCGCATCGTGGTGCGCGCAGCACCGGTGGGCGCGTTCGGCGCGATGGCGTTCACCGTCGGCAGTTACGGGATCGGCTCGCTGGGAAAATTGCTCGCGCTGATGGGTGGCTTCTACCTCACCGCAGGGCTCTTCATCGTCATCGTGCTCGGCTCGATCGCGCGTGCGTGCGGCGTTTCCATTTTCCGCCTGCTCGGCTACCTGAAGGACGAACTGCTGCTCGTGCTCGGCACGAGTTCCTCCGAGACCGCGCTGCCGGGGCTCATCGAAAAAATGCAGCGCCTCGGCTGCTCGCGATCAACGGTCGGCGTCGTGGTGCCGACGGGCTTCAGCTTCAATCTCGACGGCACAAACATCTACATGGCGATGGCCGCGATCTTCCTCGCGCAGGCGACGAACACGCCGCTCGATCTGCGCCAGCAGATCGGCCTGCTGCTCGTCGCGATGATCACCTCGAAAGGCGCAAGCGGCGTGACCGGCGCGGGCTTCGTGACGCTCGCCGCCACGCTCTCCGCGATGAAGACAATCCCCCTCGAGTCCGTCGCGCTGCTGCTCGGCATTGACCGCTTCATGAGCGAATGCCGCTCGATCACGAATTTCATCGGCAACAGCGTGGCGACGATCGCAGTCAGCCGATGGGAAAAGGAAGTCACCGCTGAGACGTTGCGGGAAAATTTGCGGAACCCACCTCCGCTCATCCCGCATGCGGAGGAAGAACCCAAACTGAGCGCCGGGCACTGAGCACTCTTGCCCGATCGAAGGGTGCCCGCCTCCGTCCGTCGGCAGCTACGAAGGTTTCGTCATTGCCACCGCCCGCTCCTCCCTCCACTCGTCTCGGCATGACTTTGATTGACGGAAAAGCCATCGCACAACGCATCAACGAACAGACCCGCGCCGCGGCCGCCGCACTCATCGCGCGCGGCGTGAAGCCAGGCCTCGCGGTCGTCGTGGTCGGCGACGATCCGGCGTCGCACGCGTATGTGCGCAGCAAGGAAAAGACCTCCACGGAACTCGGGATGCACAGCGTGAAGCACGCGCTGCCGCACGACACCACGCAGGCGCAGCTCCTCGATGTCGTGCGCGCCTTGAACAACGACCCCGCGATCCACGGCATCCTCGTGCAGTCTCCGCCGCCGAAGCACATTGATGAGCGCGCGATCGTCGAGGCGCTCGACCCGCGAAAGGACGTGGACGGATTCCATCCCATCAACGTCGCGAAGCTCGCGCTCGGCGATGCGGATGCATTCGTCCCCTGCACGCCGCTCGGCTGCCAACGGCTGCTGATCGAGAGCGGCATCGAGACAGCGGGCGCAAATGTCGTCGTGCTCGGCCGCAGCATGATCGTCGGCAAGCCGATGGCGCTGCTGCTCATGAACAAAGGCCGCGGCGGCGATGCAACCGTGACCGTCGCGCATTCGCGCACGCGCAATCTCGCCGAAGTGTGCAGCCGCGCGGACATCCTCATCGCCGCGATCGGCCAGCCTGAATTCGTGAAGGCAAACTTCGTGCGCGAGGGCGCGGTGGTCATTGATGTCGGCATCAACCGCGTGGCCGATCCCTCATCGCCGAAAGGAAGCAGGCTCGTAGGCGACGTAGCATTCGCCGAAGTCGCGCCGAAGTGCAGCGCCATCACGCCCGTGCCCGGCGGAGTCGGCCCGATGACGATCGCGATGCTCATGCACAACACCGTGCTCGCCGCGCAAAGGATCGCGGGGTGAGCAGCGGCCCTCTTCCTTGGACGTTGGACGTTGGACGTTGGGCGTTGGGCGTTGGGCGTTCAGCCCCGCGCAGCGGCCTTCCGGTTTTACGACGCGCATCAAAATCCGGAACGCGCCTGCCGCGGGCCAAATGTCCAACGCCCAACGCCCAACGCCCAACGCCCAAAGAAGGCAGCGCACGCGACGCGCGGATCTCGCCGATGAGCATCACGCGCACGGCCATCCTCCGCCTCACGCTTGCGACCGCCGCATGGGGCCTGAGCTTCCCGACGGCAAAGGCCGTCATGCAGGCTCAGGCATTCGCCGCGCCGGGACACGCCGAGTGGTTTCACGCCGCGCTCATCCTTTTCAACCGCATGGTGCTCGCGACCCTCATCATGCTCGCGCTGCTCGGCGCGCGGCGGCGCGGCTTCACGCGGCTCGAAGTCCGGCAGGGCCTCGAGCTCGGGCTCTTCGGCGGGCTCGGCATGTTGCTCCAGACCGATGCGCAAAACTACATCGCCGCGAGCACGTCGGCATTTTTCACGCAGTTCACCTGCGTCTTTGTGCCGCTCACCGTCGCGCTGCGATCGCGGCGGATGCCATCGCTCCTGGTCATCGCTGCGTGCGTGCTCGTCATGGCCGGATGCGCGTTGCTGAGCGGCGTGGAGTTTGGAAAAATCACGCTCGGTCGCGGCGAATGGGAGACGATCCTGAGCGCGGTGCTTTTCACCGAGCAGATCCTCTGCCTCGAGCGCGTGCGCTTCCACGGCAACGACTCGGGCCGCACATCCGCGATGATGTTCGCAGTGAAAGGCACGCTGCTCGCGACCTTCGTGATTGCGGGCGGGTCGTGCGCCGCGGTGCAAGTTTACACCTCGCCCGCCGTGCTCATGCTCACGGCACTGCTCGCCGTCGTCTGCACGGTGTACGCGTATTTCACGATGACACACTGGCAGCCACGCGTGACCTCCACGCAGGCCGGACTCATCTACGCGACCGAGCCCGTCTTCGCGTCCGCGTGGGCGCTGTTCCTGCCCGGATGGTTCTCGCGCTTCGGTGGATTTTCGTACGCGAATGAGCACCTCACCTGGCAGCTCTTCGCAGGCGGCGGCCTCATCCTCGTCGCAAATCTTCTCCTCATCGCCCGCCCCGATCAGCCTACCCATGGCAATCTGCCGACGTTGACGTGAGACGCACTCGCCGTGTCCATGCACGTGCCCGCTCGAAACCCCGACAATAAATCTCCTCGCTCCGACGAGGTCACTCCGCGACACGTCCGTGAAATTCCAACCATGAAAAACGAGAACGAGAAACGGCCTGTCTCCGGAGTGGGGCGGAGCGAGTTGAGCGATTCATTTGCCGCAGGGCAGGACGCTGCACGACGCGCGACGGAAAATGGACGGATTGCGAATCCATGTCTCGCGCTCATTTTTTGCACGGGGAAGCACGATCCGGTGCGCTTTCGCGATGGCGTCCGCGATGTGATCGGGCCGGCATGCACGCTGGTAGGTGGCTTCGCCGTGGGAATCATCACCGCTGATGCGGCATCTTACGATGGCTATGAATGCGGCGTCGCGCTGCTTGCGGGTGACGAGGTGTCCGCGGACGCATTTGCGGAGACCGGACTCCGCGAGGGCGAGATGCAAGTCGGCGAAGCGCTCGGACGAAAGCTCTCCGCCGCCGGAATCACGGACGATTCCGACGTGCTGCTCTTTTACGACGCGGTCCATCACATCGGGGGCCAGCCAAAGCTGAACATGGCGACGCCGTTTCTGCACGGCCTGCTCGGAAATCTGCCAGCCGAGCCGCGGCTCGCCGGAATGGGGATGCTCGGCGACATGCAGCTTCAGCCGACGTGGCAGTTCTGCGGCGATCAGATTTTGCAGCAGTCTGCGATCGCACTGTTGCTCCGTGGGAGCCTGAGGATGGACATCACGGTGATGCACGGCTGCCGGCCCGCGGGGCGCTACCACGAAATCACGAAGGCCGAGGGCCCGGTCGTGCTGGAGATTGATGGAAAGCCTGCGCTGCGCGTCATCCATGAAATGCTCGGGGCCGACTCGGGCCTCACGCCCGAGGACTACGCTTTCTTCGTCACGCTCGGCGTGAACAAGGGCGATCGGTTCGCGGAATTCCGTGAGGAAAATTACGCAAACCGCATGTGCATCGGGGTGGATCGCGCGCGCGACGGGCTGATCATGTTCGAGAATGATCTCACGCCGGGCACGTCGGTCCAGCTCATGCGCCGCAGCATGGACTTCGCGTATCTCAGGCCACGGACCGAGGAGCTTTTTGCAAAGATCGCCGCCGCGGGACGCACGCCAGTGCTTGCGTTTTACATTGATTGCGCCGGACGCGCAGCCGCGTACTGCGGCCTCGATGCGGAGGAGGCGGATGAAGTGCGGAAGGCGGTGCCGCCGTCGGTGCCGTTGCTCGGTGTCTATTCCGGCGTGGAAATCGCGCCGATAGGCGGCAGGGCGCAGGCGCTGGACTGGACCGGCGTGCTGTGCGTCTTTTCCTCGTGAGCAGCGACGACCCGCAGGCGCAGAACGCCTACTTCCAGCAGCGCCTCGACGAACTGACCGGACAGGCGATCAAGTCCGACGCCGTGCTCTCGCGCGTGAACCGCGAACTGAGACAGCGGCGGCAGGCGTTCGCCCTGCTCTCCGAACTGCACCGGAGCATCACGACTGATCTGCCGGCGCGGGAGGTGTACGCGCGACTGCTGCGCGCGGTTCAGCAGTCGTTGAAAATGGATCGCTCGGCGGTGCTTGAACGCATCGGAGACGGGCCGGAGTTTCGTCTCGCGGAAGCGAACGGTTTCGACGCAGACCGCCATTTTTCGGCGCGAGCCGACGACGCGCTGCTGCATCCGGAAGGATTCATGCTCGCGACGAAAAGCACGGCAAGCACGCCATTCATCACGCACGTCCGCGAGTCGCTCGGGATCGCATTCTTCATCGCGGTGCCAATCGTATCCGGAGACCGCGTCATCGCGCTCCTCGTGAGCGGACGCCAGCGCGAGATGAAACCGTTCTTCCCGCCGCTCGACGAGCAGGACGTCAACACGATGGCCTCGCTCGCCGGCTTCCTCGGTTCGGCGCTCACCAATGCGCGCCTCTTCGCCCACCAGCGCAGGATGACGGAATCCTTCCGCCGTTTCGTGCCGCGCGAGTTCCTCGAAATCCTCGGGCGCGAGAGCATCGTGGACATCGGCATCGGCGAGCAAGTGCAGCGCACCATGTCCATTTTGTTCTCCGACATCCGCTCTTTCACCGCGATCAGCGAGCGCATGAGCCCGAGGGAGAATTTCGATTTCATTAATCGCTACCTCGAATTCGTCGCTCCGGCAGTGATCGAAAACGGCGGCTTCATAGACAAATACATCGGCGACGCGATCATGGCGCTTTTTCCCGGCGACGCCGACAGCGCGGTGCGCGGCGCAGTCGGCCTGCACACGGGCCTCGCGCAATTCAATGCCGAGTGGACGGCGCGGGGGAACGCGCCCATCCACATCGGCGCAGGCATCCATACGGGATCGCTGATGCTCGGAACTGTCGGCTTCAAGGAACGCATGGACACGACGGTGATCGCCGATGCCGTCAACCTCGCCTCACGCATGGAGGGCCTGACGAAACAATACGGCGCCAGCGTGCTGATCACCGGCACGACTCGCGACGCCATGCGACTGCCGTGCGCACTTGCCATGCGCGCCGTGGATCGCGTGCTTGTGAAAGGAAAACAGGAGCCGGTGGAAATCGTCGAAGTGTTCGCAGCGGACGCTCCGGAACTTGCGTCAGCCAAGGCAGCGTCTCTCGACGCATTCGCCGCGGCAATGGCTGGCTATGCCGCCGGAAATTTTTCAAAGGCGGCAGAACTCTTCGGGACGATCATTGCACGAAATCCGTCCGACACCGCCGCCACAGTGCTCGCCGCGCGATGCAGGAAATTCATCACCAGTGGCGCACCCGACGACTGGCAAGGAGTCGTGGCAATGGAGAAGTAGCCGCAAGAATCCGCCGGGGGTGTCAGGCGACCGGGGTGCGCGCTGTGCAAGGGCGCAATGCACGGCAGCTCTCAGTGCTCAGTCAGAGCAGCCGAATCGGAACACTGAGAACTGAGAACTTCTCCTTCCCGCCCGCACTCAGACCAAACTGCCACAGCACCACACACCCTCGGCGCTCGACACGTCTCTCCGCGCGCCGTTAGCGTCCGCGACTTTCCAAAAAATGATCAAACCCGTCCGTCACGTTCACTTTCTCGGCATTTGCGGCACGGCGATGGGTGCGGTGGCGGCGGCGATGAAGGAGCAGGGATTTACTGTGACGGGCTCGGATGAAAAGGTGTTCCCCCCCATGTCGGATTTTCTCCGCGGGCGCGGCATCGCGCTGAAGGAAGGCTACTGCGCTGCAAACATCCCCGGCGACGCGGACCTCGTCGTCGTCGGCAACGCGGTCGGGCGTGGCAACGCGGAACTCGAGGAAGTTCTGAACCGCCGGCTCGCCTACCAGTCCATGCCCGAGACGCTGCGGAATTTTTTCCTGCGCGGACGGCGTAACCTCGTCGTCGCCGGCACGCACGGCAAGACGACGACCGCGGCCATGCTCACGCACATCCTGCGCAGCGGCGGGATGAACCCCGCATTCATGATCGGCGGCATCGCGGAGGATCTCGGGATGGGCGCAAGCCTGCACGATTCGGAGACCGTTGTGATCGAGGGCGACGAGTACGACACGGCGTTCTTCGACAAGGGGCCAAAGTTCGCGCACTACCTGCCGTCGCTCGCGATCCTGAATGCAGTCGAACTCGATCAGATGGACATCTACGCAGATCTCGCCGCGGTGAAAAAGGCGTTCGGCCTGCTCATGCGCGTGCTGCCCGAAAACGGCGTGCTCATTTTTAACGCCGACGATCCGAACTCCCGCGAAGTCGCCGCTGCCTCGCGGACGAAGTTGAAATTCGCCGCCGGCCTCGGCCCGGCTGCGGATGAAAAATCGCGCGCGACCGACTTGCACCACGAGCCCGAAGCGTCGCACTTCACGCTGCTCGGCACGCGTTTCTCGGTGCCGATGGTCGGCGAGATCTACGTGCGCAATGCGGCGATGGCGATCCTCGCCGCGCACCACTGCGGCGTGCCGCTTGATGTCGTGCAGCGTGCGCTCGCGGCATTTCGCGGCGTGCTGCGGCGGCAGGTGCTGCGCGGCGAGCGCGACGGCGTGCGCTTCATCGACGACTTCGGCAAGCACCCGACGAATATCCGCGAAACGATCAAGGCGCTGCGGCACCGCTTCCCCGGAGCGCGCGTGTGGGCTGCGGTGGACCCGCGCTCAAACACGATGTGCCGCGCGGCGATCCAGCACGATCTCACCGACGCCCTCGCGCACGCCGACGGCGCGCTCATCGGCCCGGTGGATCGGCCCGAGCGCTTCGGTCCCGGCGCGGCGCTCGATCCCGCAGGCATCGCGCGCGATCTGAATGCGCAGGGCCGCCGTGCATTTTCCGAGAGCGGCCCCGACGCAATCGTCACGCGCCTCCGTGAAATCACACAACCCGGCGATGTGGTCGCGCTTTTCAGCAGCGGGAGCTTCGGCGGAATCTACGAGAAGCTGCTCCGGCGCGAGTAGCGGGCGCGCACCCTCGGCGCTCCACAAACCGCGACCTCTGGAAATACCCGGATCACTCGGATGAGGAAGAAGTTCACCAAGGATTTCACGGATGGCGCGGATGTTTTTCCAGAGTGGAATTCTTTCATCCGTGCCATCCGTGCCATCCGTGGTTTCTCCTCCGTGTGATCCGCGGGATCTCGCGGGCGTCTCAGATCATCGAGACCGCCGCCGCCGCGCATTCGCGGCTCCCACGAGTGCCTTTGCGAACATCGAGATTTCATCCTTTGCCGACGAATGACCGCCGGACGCGGAGGAGATGGTGAGCAGATCGGGGACTCCCTGCGCGAACTGGCTGTCGGGGGCGCACGCGAGGATCTGATCGAGATACGCGCCGAGAACTTCGGCACATCTTTCAGGCACATCTTTCAGCCGGAATGCCGGTGATCTCGGCCACCGCGGCGTCCATCGTGTTGTCGCCGGATTCCGCATCGGGACGGGAGGACACGGAGAATTCGTCGAGAGATGACCCGGCGGCGTCCCATGAAAACATGTCACCGGCGGAATGCGCGGCTCCCGGCTTCGGCTCACGCGCGATTTTTCCGAAGGGCTGGATGACTCCGTGATCGATCTGTTGCACAGCGGAACCGGCGTCCTGTTTGGAATAAGGCACGAAGCCAAGATCGCCCGGCTCGAGGTAGAATCCGGGCTCGCCCCATTGCACGTTCGCATCGTCAAAACTGAACGGCGCGCCGGTCATCGGATTGATCATGCCCCAATGAAAATTTTTCATGTGTTTGTTTTGGGAGGGATTTGGGCTGCGGATGGAATTTGCCGCGCGCCGGGAACGCTCCCACAGCAGGCACCTTCTCACTCAATGGATACACTCCGCCCCGCCGTTCGTTACACAGAGGCGCGCTGAAAACTGCATGTGCTGAACGCGTTGCCCCGGAAAGCGCCACGCCAAAACACCGGGACTGGCGCATGGATTGCTACCGAAAGCCTCATGTCCTCAGCCGCAGAAAGCGCCAGCCTCCAAAAATCGGCATCCCGGCTGAACAACCTTCTCCAGGTTCTCGCGCGCTCGTCCTCCGCCCTCGAACAGATCTGCGGGGAGAATGCAGACGCCAGACGCCATCTCAACGCGCTCTCCACGGGCCTCGCAGGTGCCAGGCTGGTCGTCACCGATCTGCTCGCACAGTTCGAAGCTCCGCCCGCGGCACCGGCATCGGAAGCGCCCCCCGCATCCACACTTTCGGAATCGCAGACCGCCACGCCGGCAGCCGCCTCGTCGTCCGCCATCGCCACGGAAACGGCGCCTGCAGCGACGCCCGACGCATCGTCCCTCATCGGGAATCCAGAAGGCGAAAAGGAACTCGTCCTCATCATCGACGACGAGGAGACCATCGTCACATACGTCACCGAGACGCTCAAGAGCGACGGCTACCGCGTCATCGGCTGCACCAGCCCTTTTGAGGCGATCAAAGCCTACAAGCAATTCAAGGATTCGATCGCCCTCGTCATCCTCGACTACACGCTCCCGATCATGAACGGCCGGGAAGTCTTCGACGAATTGCGGAGCATGAATCCGTGCGTCGCCGTGATGCTCAGCAGCGGTTTCGCCGAGCAGAAGGACGTGAACTCCATGCTCGCGCTCGGCCTCCGCAGCTTCCTGCCGAAGCCTTACACGCAAGAACGCCTGCTCTCGCAAGTCCGCTCCACCATCATCGGGTCGCGCAGTGGAAATTCCGCCGCGCCTGTCACCGTCAGTCCGACGACACCTCTTGTTCCAGTTCCCGCAGGCGCTCCCGAGACAGTGTGATTCGATTTCCCTCCTGACTTCGGTAAGACAGGCGCGTGCGGCAACGGGAATGACTGGGGCTTACGGAGCGGGTATGGCAGGAAAAGGATTCCTCGGCTTTAGCCGGAATCGCATCCGAATGTCGTTGCCGGCTAAAGCCGCGGACTACTTTTCAAGGTCTCACGCCGTTCTCCGCGTTCTCCGCGATCCCCCGGTGCGCGCGTCAGCGCTTTTTCGCCGCGCCGTGCAGCACGCGCTGCAGGATCTGCTCGCCGGTGAGCCGGTGGGCCGCGTCGTGCGGGCAGGAGGAGACACACGCAGGCGCGGGTGTGGAGCGGTTATTCGCGGAGTCGCAGAGGTCGCATGTGGCCGCCTTCGGCTGAGCGATCGCGACGGTGCGCGCGGGATTTGTGTGGTCCGGCGCCTCGTAGATGCGGTGCCGGTCCGGCACCATGAAGATGCTCCCATACGGGCAATTCTGCGCGCACAGGCCACAGCCGATGCAGTGATCCTCGATGACAATCTGGAGGTGCTTGCCGCGGTGGATCGCATCCACGGGGCAGCCCGTCATGCAGTGCGGATCGGCGCACGAGCGGCACGACGTGGCGATGAGCATGTTGCCGAATTGCATCCCGTCGCGAAGCAGGCGCGTGACGGGCACGCCGTGCGATTCCGTGCCGTGCTTCTGGACGCAGCCGCGCGTGCATTCATCGCACCGCGTGCAGAGATCCAGATCGAGCGCGAGGATGCTCCTCCCCTCATAAAGTCCCTGCGCCACGAATTCCGCACGCAGCGGATCGGCCTCCAGATTTTCCCGCAGCCGCGCGAGCGAGATCTCCACGAGCCTCCGCCTCACGGATGGAAATTCGCGGATCATTTCCAGAAAAGTCATCCGCTGCACGCGCGCAAGTTCGACGAAATTCAGCGCCGAGCACGTCGCCATGCGCCGGCCTGCGGGAATGGCGTCCTTCAGATTTTCGCCGGCGGCGTCGAGCCGCTGCCCGAGCAGGCCTTCCACCTCGTCGGGCGACCTGCGCAGATCGTCGGGCGAAAGCGCGAGGAGGCCAATTTCGCCGAGGATCGAGCCGGGGCCGCGCGGGAGGACTTTTGTCTCACGGTCATGCCTGCGCACGCCGATGCGCACATGCCCGAGACGCACGACATACATCGCATCCGCCTCGTCGCCCTGGCGGAAAATTTCCTGCCCCGGACTCACGCGGACGAAGCTGATGCGCGGGCGGAGAAATTCCACGACACGCTTGAAGTCAGCGTCACCGATGCCCTCGAACAGATCGGAATTCCGCAGCACCGTATCGAGCGCGCGCTGCCGGTATTTCGCCTCGAACATGTCCCGCAGGCTCGGCAGCCGCATGAGGCGGTCAAGCACGTTGCGGCGCAATTCCCAGACCTCGCCGGGCTCGATGGCATTCACTGTCGCATTACGCGGCGCACCCGTGAGGCATGCCATTTCGCCGAAGATCATATCCGCCGGCCCAAGCTCAAATGAAACGCCCGACTTCACGGCTTTGCTCTCCTTTCCTCCCTGCGTCGCGCCCACTTTCACCGCGAGCCGTCCGCCTTTGATCAGGAATGCCGTGTTCCCCGGATCGCCCTCGCGGAACAGCACGTCGCCCGCATTCAGCTTCCTGCGGATGACGAGCCCCTGCTGCCACAGCAGGAATTTCGGCGGGATGCCGGCGAAGAGCGGATCCGCGATCAGTTCCGCCGCCGCCAGGACCTCCTTGGACTTGTCGTTCGGCGAGACTTGGATTCTCGCCCCGGGCTGGAATGTGATCGCGCTCGTCGGGCACGACACCATGCACTCGCCGCACTGCACGCAGCCCGAATTGCCCATCGGATCATTCAAGTCGAAACTGATGCCCGCATTGACTCCCTTGCCCGTGCGACCGACCACGTTGTTCGCGCGCACCTCGCCGCAGCCGCGGATGCAGCGTTCGCACATGATGCACGCGCTGTGATCCACCATGAAGACCGGCGACGAAGTATCGAGGCCGCGCCTGCCGACATTCGGCGGCGGCTGCGGCGCGGGATCGGAAAACACATCGAGCGCGATCCGCGATGGCACCGCGTGACACCGTCCGACCATGCGTCCGAGTTCATTGAAAGGCGCGAGTTCCTTTTCGAGCGAGGGCGGCTCGGCGGGCTTGAGATGATCCACCGCGAGGAGTTCCGTGAGCACTTTTACCGTCTGCCGCACGCGATCACCATCCGCGCCTTCGGCATTCATCGTGAAGACTTCCATGCCTTCCTTCACCTGATGCTGACACGCGGGGAGCAGCTTGCGTTCGGCGGCACGCTTGCCGCGCTTTTGCCCGTAGATCTGCACGACGCACAGGCGGCACACGCCCACGGGCGTCATGTGCGGCTGGTGGCAGAGCGTCGGGATCGGAATCTTCGCCTCGTCGCCGACGTCCTTCACGTAGAGCTGCGCGGCAGCGGCGTAGATGGTCGTGTAGAGCGGCGTCGTCCGGCCTTCGATGTCCTGCACGATGTTCCCATCCGCGTCCTTCAGCGGCTCGGCGAGCGGGACCGTGACGGACTGCCCGTCAATCTGGAGCGTGACGGTCTTGCGGTAGTCCGACTCCGTCGGCGAATCGAGCCGCACGAGCTGCCCGTCTATGTCGCGGCTGAATAGTCCCTCGTCGTCATCGCGGACGAAAAGCCCCTCGGGCTCGGGCATAAGTGTTCCGTCGTCTGGACCAGGCATCAGCGCATGTCTCCTTTCGGTTGCGATCCTCCGGCTGAGGCGGCGAGATGCCGCGCGATGTCATCGGGGAAAAATGTGATCAGCGTGCGCCACGGCATCGGCACCGAGCGGCCGAGTCCGCAGATCGAGGCCATCTCGATCGCCTTGCCGAGTTCCGTGATGAGCGGCGTGAGTTCGTTCTTCCAGCGATCCGCCGGGATGCTGCCGTCGAGCAGGTGCGAGCCGAGCGACGCAAATTTCTGCGAGCCCGTGCGGCAGGGCACGCATTTGCCGCACGATTCATTGCGGAAAAATTCAGCGGACTTCACCGCTTCCTCAGCCATGTCGCGTCCCTCCGCGTACACGACCAGTCCCGCGCCGAGCGCCTGCGTGGGGCTCAGCGCGCGGAAAAGATTCAGCTCCAGTTCGAGATCGAGGATGTCGAGTTCCGTCGCCGCAGGATCGAATCCGCGCCGCGCCGCGAGCGCCTGCCATTCCTTTTTCTCCGTGTGAGCACGCGGCAGTCCGCGCGCTGCCGTGAGCTTCGCCGGCAGGAATCCGCCGGACGGGCCGGAGGGTGCGAATGCTTTCAACGGCCGGTCGCCCGCGATGCCTCCGCAGTACTGCTCACCGTGGATCAGTTCGCGCAGCGTGAGACCCATCGGAACCTCGAAGACGCCGGGCCTTTTCACATCGCCCGAGACGGAAAAAAATCGCCGTCCCTGCCAGCCGTTCACGCCGTGGGCCGCGTAGGTCTTTCCGCCGTTGATCAAAATGTACGGAGCCCACGCGAACGTCTCGACGTTGCTCACGAGCGTCGGGAGATCGATCAAGCCGTTGGTCTCCAGCTTTGGCGGCATATTGCGGGGTTCGCCGCGACGGTCGGACATCGCCTCGATCAGCGCGCTCTGCTCCCCGCAGATGTAGCCGCCGGGACTCACGAAGACCGAGACGGGGAACGGCCTGCCGAGCGCCGTCGCATTTGTGCCGCAAAATCCCAACGCCTCGGCGCGGCGGATCTCCGCCTCGCACGCGGCGATCTGCTCCGCGTATTCGTGCCGGATGTAGATGAAGCCCTGCGACGCCTCCGTGATCAGTCCCGCGAGAATCACGCCCTCGATGATCGTGTGCGGCGCACGCAGCAGAAGTTCGCGGTCCTTGAAAGTCGCAGGCTCGCTCTCGTCGCCGTTCACCACGATGAACGCACGGTCGTCGTCTCCGCGCGCGCGCGCCGTGCGCACGGCATCGCGCACGTCCTTCCATTTTTGCACGGCGGGAATTCCCGCGCCGCCCATGCCGCGAATGTCGGCGGCCTTGAATTCGTCGAGCAGCACATCGGCCCAGTTGCCGAGCGACCGATCATTGGCCCAGTCCGCCGCCGTCTGCCACGCGAGCACGGCGTCGGACACCGCATCGTCCACCGGCAGTTCGGGAATGGACTGGCCAGATGCGCCGCGGCGAAACTGCTCGATCTTGTCCGTTCCCCACTTGCGAGATTCGGCGAGCATCCGCCCCGCGGATGCGATGGACGCATTGCGCGCCGCGATCACCTTTTGCACTCCGAGATACTCCGGCGGATTCCCGCGGTAGGGATCGATCACCCAGTCGCCTGCGGAATATTTTTGATCCGCATCATGGTCGCACTCCGGCGGCGAATCGTTCCGGCATGCATCGAGGATCTCCTTCAGTTCCTCCGCCGAGCGCCCGAGAAAATACGACTCATGTTCCGCGCCGCGGATTTCCACGCACGCCGCCGGCGCGCGGTCGCAGCGACCGAGACACGACACGCCCTCCACGGAAAGCTGCGCGTCCGCCGCTGCACCGAGGTCGCGCAGGATCGCCGCGGAGCCCGCAAGATGGCACGCCATGTCGCGGCACACGCGGAGGGTGATTTTTTTCGGAGGGGAGAGGCGGAAGTGCGGGAAGAAACTCGCGACCGCCTGCAAGCGGTTGAGCGGCAAGCCGGAGTCCTTCGCAAATTCCTCCAGCGCCTCGCGCTTCAGGAATCCGAACTCGTGCTGAATCCGAGTGAGCGCCGGGACGAGCGTCGCCGCGTAAGGTGGACGCTCCGTGCGGACGTTCATGGGCGCACACCTCCCCGACCGCCCTGCGAAGCGGGACATCCACGCTGCGATTTGCTCTTGTGGAAAATTTCTGGGACGGCGGGCAACACGTCCGCGTTTCTAACCGCGCGGCGAAATGCGGTCAAAGTGATTTCGCCAGCGGCAGCGTGATCACAAAGATCGCACCGTGCCCCGGCTCCGAGCGCGCGCGGATGCGGCCCTTGTGCGCCTCAATGATCCGCTTGCAGATCGAGAGCCCGAGTCCGGTGCCCGTCTTCTTTCCAAACGTCGCGAACGGCTGGAAAAGCCGCTCCGCAATCTCCGGCGCGATGCCCGTGCCCGAATCCTCGACCTCGACCTGCAATTCGTCCGCCGTCAGCGCAAACCGCAGCGTCACCGTGCCGCCCTTCGGCATGAAGTCCGCCGCGTTGTTGATGAGATTGTAAAACGCCTGCACGAGCCGCCGCTCGTCAATGTTCACCGGCACCCCGGGCGGGCTCGTCTCGCATACGATCTTCACCCCGCGATCACCCGCGAGCGGGCCGATCTCGTCGAGCAGCACGCGCACAAAATCACGGAACGCCATCGGCGTAAGCACGACCGTGCCCGGCGTCTGCCGCGTGAAGTCGAGCACCTCGTTCACCATGGTCGTAAGCCGCTTCACCTCGCGGCGGATCATGCCGACGGCCATCACGCGGCTCTCGCGCGGCGTCTCATCCGCGCCGGCGAGATCGGCGGCGATGCTGATGATGTTCAGCGGATTTTTCAGATCGTGCACGACGGACTGCGCGAACCGCCCGACGAGCGACAAACGCCCTGCCTCGAGCAGTTCCTCGACGTGCCGCGCATTCGATTCGCGCATGCGGTTGGAAAAATCGCGCATCAGCGAAAACATAAGATCCGGCGACTGCGAGAAGACCCGGTGGACATCGTCAATCGGCACGAAGCGCAGAACCGACTCGCCATCCGCGCGCGCCGTGGCCGAGCGCGGCTTGCCGTCAATGATCGCCATCTCGCCGAAGATGCCGCCCGGCCCGATGCGCGAGAGCACGCGCGGCTCCGCGTCCTTCGCCCCGATCACGATGTCCACGCGTCCGGCGTCCACGACATACATCCCGTCGCCCGCATCACCTTCCTGGAAAATGATCTCGCCCGCGCCCGCCCGCAGCGTCCTCACGCCGCCAGCGTTCCTGCGCAGCTCGGCGTCGAGCAATGCGCTGAAGGAAACGTTTTGTGAATGGGCGGCCATCGGAGTGAAAGAGGGCGAATCATGTTCCCGCCTCAGGCACACACAAGCCCGAAGCCAGCAGCGGATCAGGTTGGCCCCTTGGGTATTGAAAAGAAGCGGTTGCCGACGCTGGCCGAGCGCACTACAAGCGGCTCCCCTTTTCTCAACGACAACCCAAACCTACCACACACCATGCCCATCGCAGTCGGAACCAAAGCCCCGGATTTCACCCTCAAGTCAAAGGACGCCAACGGCCTCAAGGACGTGACGCTGTCCGCGAATTTCGGGAAGAAGAACACGGTCGTCCTGTTCTTCCCGCTCGCGTTCACGGGCGTGTGCACGCAGGAGTTTTGCGACATCACGCAGGGCATCAGCAGCTATGCGGACATCGGCGCGGACGTGATCGGCGTGAGCGTGGACAGCCCGTTTGCGCAGGAGGCGTGGGCGCAGAAGGAGAATATCACCGTGACGCTTGTGAGCGATCTGAACAAAGTGACCACGAAGGCGTATGCCGTCGAGTTCCCCGGCCTCGCGGGCATCGGCGACACGAGCGCGCGCGCGGCGTTCATCGTGGATAAGGACGGCGTGGTGCAATACGCGGAGCAGACGGCGACGCCGAAGGATCTGCCGAATTTCGACGCGATCAAAGCGAAGCTCGCGGAACTCAAGTAACGATCGGATTTTTTCACGAGGGGCCTGTCCGCATACGGGCAGGCCCCTTTTGTTTTCCCATTTTTCAAAAGCGAACGATGAGCAAGGAACTCACAGCGGGCGACAAGGCACCAGCATTCAGCGCGATGGCCGTCGGTGGCAAATTCGGTGACGGCGCACAGGTGTCGCTCGCGGACTTCGCGGGGCAGACGGTAGTGCTGTATTTTTACCCGAAGGACGACACGCCCGGCTGCACCACGCAGGCGTGCGCGCTGCGCGATGCGTGGGTGGAATTCGATGGCAAGGCGGTGTTCTTCGGCGTGAGCCCGGATTCCGCGAAGAAGCATGCGAAGTTCATCGCGAAACATTCGCTCCCCTTCCCGCTGCTCGTGGACGAGGAGAAAATAATCGTCGGCGACTACGGCGTGTGGGTGCAGAAAAGCATGTATGGGATGAAATACATGGGCACCGAGCGCTCGACCTTCGTGATCGGCAGCGACGGAAACCTGAAGGCCGTGCTGCGCAAGGTGAAGCCGGCGGAGCATGTAGCGCTGTTGAAGGCGGCGCTCTGACCCCGGACATGTCGCTGTGCTGTCTTAATCCTAATCCTACTCTTATTCTTAATCCCCAGAGCGTCCCTCAACTGCCGGGCGGAAGATTGAGATTAAGATCAAGATTAGGATTAAGATTGAGACACGCCACGAACACCTGCTCTCCCTTTGCGCCTTTGCGCCTTTGCGCGAGGCATCTTTTTTTCCCGGCCCACGCATGAAACTCTCCACCATCGCAGCCACACTCGCAGGACTCGGCACGAAGCCGACGCAGAGCCTCGGGCAGAATTTCCTGCACGATCAGAATATCGCGCGATGGATCGTTGAGCAGGCGGGCCTCACGCCCGGTGCGCCGTGGGTCGAGATCGGGCCGGGGCTTGGTGCGCTCACGGAATTTGCCGTGGAAATCTCGCCACATGGCATCCTGCTGGAGAAGGACGACCGCTTTGCTCCGTGGCTGCGCGAACATTTTCCCACGACGGAAATCGTGCATGGCGACGCGCTCGATTTTGATCCGCGCGAACTTTTCTGGCGGGGGCCGATTCCGGTTTTTGGCAATCTGCCGTACTACGTCTCCAGCCAGTTGCTTTTTCTGTTCACGCAGGAGCCGAGTCCCGCGAGCCGCATGGTCTTCACGCTCCAGCGTGAACTCGCGGAACGTCTCTGCGCAAAGCCGGACACCAGCGAATACGGCGCGCTCACCGTGCTCATCGGACGCCGTTGGAATGCGCGGATCCTGAAGCATCTGCCGCCGCAAATTTTCACGCCCGTGCCGAAGGTCGGCTCGTCCATCGTGCTGCTCACGCCGCGCGAGGACGCCACGCTGCCGGAGTGCGACGGTGCGCTCTTCCGCGAACTCGTGAAGCGCGGATTCAGCCAGCGGCGCAAGCAACTGAACAAGATGCTCGCCCTGGCTCGCTGGCCGGAGTTCGCGGAAAAACTCGGCGTGCCCGTCACCGCGCGCGCGGAGGAACTGAGCCTCGCACACTGGGTGACGCTGACGAATCTTGCCGCCGGTGTGCCGGACGATCACAGCGCCGGCGCGCAAGATGTGAGCGGCGAGATATTCGATGTGGTGGACGATCAAAACCGCGTGGTCGGCCAGCAGCCGCGCGGCGTCGTGCACCGCGAGAAACTTCTGCACCGCGCGATCCACATCTTCGTCTTCAACAAGCGCGGCGAACTTTTCCTCCAGCGCCGTTCGCGGTGGAAGGACGCGCACCCGCGCCGGTGGGACAGCAGCGCCGCCGGCCATGTGAATGCAGGCGATGACTACGACGCAACCGCGCCGCGCGAACTCGAGGAGGAACTCGGCATCCGCGCGCCGCTCGAACTCGTGGGCGAGATCGCCGCGTGCCGGAACACCGGCTGGGAATTTGTGAAGATCTACCGCGCGCAGCACGAGGGGCCGTTCCGCCTGCCGCCCGCGGAGATTGAGTGCGGCGCATTTTTTTCCATCGCGCAAATCCGGCGCTGGATGGACGCGCGCCCGACAGATTTCGCAAACGGGTTCATCGAGTGCTGGCGTGCGCTCGATGCGGCAGGACGCCTCGGGCCACAGGCTTAGCGCCGGCTAGTGCCGGCGGAATTTGACGTGCTTCTCGAAGCACTCCGGACAGATGCCGTGGCTGAAATTGCTGCCGGTCTGCTGCGAGATATAGGTCTCCACGCCGTGCCAGTAGTTCTCATCGTCGCGGATTTTTTTGCAGTACATGCAGATCGGAAGCAGCTCCTTGAGCTGCCGGAGTTGCGTGGCGAATTCGATGATCCGCTCGGCGACGCGCAGCCGCATCGTGATCGCCTCGCGGTCGAGCGGCTTTGCGAGGAAGTCGTCCACACCTGCGTCCATCGCCTTGCGCAGGTTCTCCCTCCCGGTGTGGTTCGCGGTGAGGAGGATGAAATAGGTGTAGTCCGTCTTGGGCCGCGCGCGCACCTGGCGGCAGAAATCCAGGCCGTCCAGGCCGGGCATCATCCAGTCGCTCACGATTACGCGGACCGGTTCGGCGTCGAATGCCGCCCATGCGGACTCGCCGCAGTCGGTCGTCACGACCTCGTGGCCGCTGCTCTCCAGTGCGATCTGAAGGACCTTTGCGGAGACCACGTCATCCTCGGCGATCAGGATTTTCACGCGGACTTCGCCTCCACTTCGATTTGCAGGGCCATGCGGACGTAGCCGAACTCGCGTTCGATTTCGCCGAGGATTTCCACCAGCCGTGCGGGGCCTTCATTGCCGGCGACGGCGGCCTCCAGCCGCTCGCACGCGGCCTTCATCCGGTGTGCGCCGAAGTTGCTGCAGCTTCCCTTGATCGTATGCGCGAAGCGGGCGATCCGCATCATGTCGCCGCCGGGCAGTGCGCGCCTGATCTCATCGAACATCGGCGGTGTGCGCTCGACGAAAAGCTCCACCACGCTGCCAAGCACCGACTGGCCGCTCTCCTCTTCAAGCTGGCGGAAGCTGCTGATTTTTTCCTGGCAGACGACATTGACCGGCGGCCGCACGGCTTCAGCAAGGACGGCCCGCGCGGCAGCAGGGCTTTCTGCCAGCGCCTTTGAGAGGTCGGCAAATCGCACGGGCTTGCTCAGGTATTCGTCCATTCCTCCCTCTATACACCGCTCCCGATCACCGACAAGCGAATGGGCCGTCATCGCGATGATCCACGTCCGCGCGGCGCCATCTTTTTCCATCTCGCGGATCCGGCGCGTGGCCTCCCATCCGTCCACTTTCGGCATCTGGCAGTCCATCAGGATCACGTCGTAGGATTTCGTGCGGACCGCCGCCAGCGCCTCCTCTCCGTCGAGGACGGAGTCCACGTGGCATCCGAGTTTCCGAAGCTGAAATTGCACGACCTTCTGGTTGACCACGCTGTCTTCCGCCACCAGCACGCGCAGCGAGGCCAGGGATTCTTCGCCGGGAGGTTCGGCCTTGACGACGGCCAGCGTCGCAGCCCGGGACGGCTCGCCGGGTGAACCGCTCATGGCGTTCCCGATGCAGGACGCGATGCTCCGGCTCTTGAGCGGCTTGGCGATCTGCCCATCCACCGCAGTCTCATCGCGATCCGTGCCTTCGTCCGCACCGTCGAGCGAGACGACCCGCACCAGCCGGATGCCCGCAAGCCCCGGCTCGCCACGGATCGTGCGCGCGATGCCTGCGCCGTCCCCGCAGCGTTCTTCGGCATTGAAAATCACCACGTCGAATTGGCTTTCGCGCCCGAGGCCGGCGCGCAGGATTTCCATCGCCTCGCCGCCGCTGCTGGCGCGCTCCGCCGTCACGCCCCACTCCGAGATCAACCGCGCGAGCACGTTCGAACACCGCGCGTCCGGCTCCACGACGAGCATCCGCAGCCCTCGGAATTCGACGGGGCAACGGACAGGCGCGATCGCCGCTTTCCGGAAGCACGCCGTGAAAAAGAACCGCGCACCCTGGCCAACTTCGCTCTCGATCCACACGTCGCCCCGCATCTGCGTGACCAGCCGGCGGCAGATCGCGAGCCCGAGCCCCGTGCCGCCGTATCGCCGCGTCGTCGAGCCATCCGCCTGGACGAATGGCTGAAACAGCCGCGCCTGCTGCTCCTTTGAAATCCCGATGCCCGTGTCCATCACCTCGAACCGCACCTTCGGCACTTCGGCGGATCCGTGCTCCATCCTCACGACGAGGCGGACCTCGCCCTTCTCGGTGAATTTCAGCGCATTCCCCACGAGGTTCGAGAGCACCTGGCGCAGCCGCCCCGGATCGCCCGCGAGCACGTCGGGCACGTCGTCCGCGATGAACAGCGAGAGCTCGATGCCCTTTGACAAGGCGCGCTCGGAGAACAGGTCCACCACTCCCTCACCGACATCGTTGATGTTAAAGTCAATCTCCTCGAACGTAAGCATGCCCGCCTCGATCTTCGAGAAGTCCAGGATGTCGTTGATGATCTCCATCAGCGCCTCGGAGCTGTCCACGATCGTATCTGCGAAGTCGCGCTGGCGCGGCGTCAGTTCCGTGTCGAGCAGCAGCCCCGCCATGCCGATGATGCCGTTCATCGGCGTGCGGATTTCGTGGCTCATGTTTGCGAGGAATTCCGTCTTCAGGCGCACGGACTCGATCGCGGAATCGCGCGCCGCGGACAAAGCCGCCTCGGCCTGCCGCCTCACTGTCACATTCTCGATCGTCCCCTCGTAACGGATCACCTTTCCATCGGGATCGCACACCGGCCTCGCGCACTGCGAGACCAGGATCACCGAGCCATTCCGGCAGCGCATCTCGCACTCGAAATCCTTCACCGAGTCGCTGCGTTCCATCGCCGCACAAAATTCCACCCATCGCCCGTGCTGCACGTAGGTCTGCTGCCCGATGTCCTCCACTTCTGCAAGCAGTTCCGCGGGCGACGAGTATCCGAGCACGGTTGCAAGCGCCGGGTTTGCATTGATGAAGTGCCCCTGCGGGCTGATCTGGAAAATGCCCTCGGCCGCGTCCTCGAAAATCTTCCGGTAATTCTCCTCCGCCGCGCGCAGCGAACTCTCGACCCGCTTCAGTTCGCTGATGTCCTGCATCGTCGTCCGGATGCCGTAGATCGCCCCCGTTGCATCGCGGATCAGCCGGTCGCGGATGAGGACCGGGATCTTGCTCCCGTCCTTGCGCAGAAAATGACGCTGGAATGCCTCTTCCATGTTGCCGCCTCCTCGGAGCTTCTTGGTGACCGCCTCCTTCGATGTCGCCTCCACGCAGAATTCCCACACGGGGCGCCCGACCATCTCCTCCGCCGTGTATCCGAGCAGCGCCAGCTCCGTCTTGTTCACCATGACGATACGCCCCTCCGTGTCCAGCTCGTGATACGCAACGGGCGCATCGTGGAAAAGCTCGCGGAACGTGGACTCGCTGAGCTTTAGCGCGCGCTCGGCCCTGCGCTGATCGCGCACGTCAACGCCGACCCCGCCGAGAAATTTCCGGCCATCCGGGCTCACGATGGGAAACTTCATCACCAGCCACTCATGCGTCGTCCCATCGGCGGTCGAGATGATCTCGACCTGTCTGGAAGCCCGGTTCTTTTCGATGATGCTCCGATCCGCCGCCATGATCGCCTCCGCAGTCGCCGTCGGGAGCCAGTCGAAGTCCGTCTTGCCGACCATTTCCTCTGCCGACACGTCGAACGCCTTTGCCATCACGCGATTCACGAAAAGCATCCGCCCCTCATCGTCCTTGATGAAGCAGAGCGTGGGGCTGTGCTCCATGAATGCTTGGAAGCGGGTCTCACTCTCCTGCAGCAGCGTCTCCGCCTGCCGGCGCTCCGTGAGATCCGTCCACACCGCGAGCATCACCTCGCGCCCGTCGGCCCACACCGGCGTGATCGCGATCTGCACCGGCAGTTCCTCGCCGTTCACCTTCCTCGCCTGCCACTCGTAGCGGACGTGGCCGTCCCGCCGCACGATGTCCCATATCTCCTCCCGCCTAGCCTCGGAGAGCGAGCCATCCGGCTGCCGCTCCGGCGAGAGGGCCGCGGCATCCATTCCGAGGATCTCCGCCTTCGCCGAGAAGCCGAGCATCTCCACCGCCGATTGGTTGCAGGCGAGCACCCGGTCACGATCGAAGATGATATGTGCGTTCGCAGAATTGTCGAAAAGGACGTTGAATTTTGTCTCCGACGAATGGCTCGCAGTCACATCACGCGCGACCACCAGAAGCTGCTCCGTCCGGTTGTTCACATCGCACACCGGGGTGATCGAGACATCGTACCAACGCCCCTCGCCGGAGCGCACATGGCACAGTCCTTGGAACCGTCCCACCTTCCCCGACACCGCAGAAGCCAAGACGCTCTCCGCCGCGCGCCGCGGTTCGCCGGTCCATGCCTCCACCCACAGCATGCCTTCCACAGGCCGCATCCCGATCTCCTCGATCCATCGCCACATCGCCGAATTGATCATTTTGCAGCGGCCGGCGGTGTCGAGCAGCGCCATGCAATCCGTGCTGCTCTCGATCATTCGCGCCGTCAGTTCCTCGGCCTCCCGCGTCCCCTGCTCCGCATCCACGCGCTCGCGCAAGGCCCGCCGCACCAGCACAAACGCAAATCCGAGCGGCCCCCAATAGGCCACGATCCCGAAGATCGCCATCATCACGGACAGCCGCGTCTCAGGGTGCCCGACTCCGAGCCAGATCACGATAGAAGCCATGACAAGGAAAACGACCAGGGCGGTCGCGATTCCAATGCGAAGCTTTGATTCAAGCGGGCGGTACATTCAGGCTGTGGGCGATCATGGCTGAGAGAGCAATTTTCAGACCGTGCATCAATTCAGAGCAATGCGCACGGGCATTTGGGTGTGATTGAAACTGGTGCCGGCGATCAGGCTGCTTTGGAGGGCTGCCAGAGATCTTCCCATTGGTGGTTGGCGCGCAGGACGCGCAGTTGCGCCATCGCGTCGG